>Ga0101945_1000507_pt1 | contig 64564 bp, 71 predicted proteins | sample DewCreD2012metaG_2_FD_75246 | JGI IMG/M metagenome (GOLD analysis project Ga0101945, IMG submission 75246) | Hot spring sediment bacterial and archeal communities from British Columbia, Canada, to study Microbial Dark Matter (Phase II) - Dewar... ... | reverse complement strand
CAATTTATAGCTCACAGGAAGTCTCACTATCACATCTACAGGCGGTCTTGGGAAAAGATGTGCCACCTTTTTAACTGTCTCTAAAGCATTCCTATCCAAAAGATCATAGCCTGAGCTTCTTTCTATCTTTACATCTTCCAAAGTGCCATCGCTCCTAAGATGTATGCAGATTATTACCTTGCCCTCCCAACCCATTTTGCGAGCTAAAGGTGGATAGCTTATATTCTTTTGAACAATTGAAGAGATAATAGAAAGTTTTTCTTTTATGTACATTTCTTGAGATTGCTCCTTGTTTAAACTTCCTATAGATTCCTTTTTAACATCCTTTGAATCTATGGCTTCCTTGTCTTTACTTTGATTTCCAGTAGCTTGGTTTATAGCTTTTTGATGTGTATCTTGACCGATTTTTGCTTCATCTATTTGAGAAGTTTTTTGACTTACTTCCTGTGCTTGCGATGGTGCTAAGGAAGGATCTTCTTTTATACTATTGGTTGTGTGGCTACTTTCCTGTTTAACAGGTGTGGTCTTATAGCTCTTAATGTTTTTCTCTTGTCTTATAACTTGCTTTTCCTGTGTCTGCTTTTCCATTTTAAAATAGTCAAGGCTAAGGTCTATTTCCACAACCCTATTCTGTTCCATATGTATGCTTGTTAAGAGTAAAAGAAAAAGCAAAAGGAAAGAATGAAGAAAAATAGAAAGGCCGTAGGCTTTTAGCTTTATATCAATGCGACCCATGGCTGTGAGCTGGAAAGAAAAGGGTGGCTAAAATTGTAAAGAGGGAAATAAGTATGTAAAAAACAGGAAGAGCGGAAGCCATGATAAAGACAAGGGCTTTCCTTTCCTTTGTTAAAAGCTCAACCCTTTTCCATAGTATATGGAGGCTCCAAAAACCGGCTATAAAGGGAAAGATTTTGAAGACGTGCAGCCAAGGCTCTCCTCTTTTTGCCAAAGGCTCTGCGCTTATACCCAACTCAAAAGCCTGAGAAAAACCATTCACAATATTATGATAATACTCTATAAAGAAGAACTCAAGCGCATGAGAAAGACTGCCTACTATCATAAGAGGAGCAAAGGCATAGCCAAGAGTTGTAAAAACTTGCCAAAAGTCTTTGTCTAGAATCTTTGTCACCAATTTAAAGCTAACATAAACTATGGAAAGCACTAGGACCAAAGCCATAAGCATGGCTATAAAGCCTGTCATATCCACAAATTTTGGCAATCCTAGGGCCTTTTGAATATATCTTCCCACAATCACCCAAGGCATGTATTCGCTTAGGCTACTGCGCGAAAGCCCATGGTGAAACCTCATGGTAAAGGTTATGACTGCAACAAGAAGAACATAAACCATGATCTCTATGACCTTTGGGTTTCTTATCTGTTCGTAGAGTGAATAGCCCCATCTTTTGAGGTCAAACCTTACCGCCTGGCAGGCATGGGCGCATTCCATACAAAGTGTGCAACCAAACATGCTCTTTTTCTCTTCAAACTTGGAAGGGTTTAGTTCATAGGGACAGGCAAGGGCGCATTCTGGCTTTTTACAGCCTTTGCACTCTTCTTTGTAGGTGGAAAGCCATGTAAAGGAAGTCCTTGAAAAGGTGGTGTTTACAGAACCTATGGGACATATGTATTTACAGTAAGCCATACCTCTAAAGAGGAAAAAGAAAAGCATGGAAAGGAGGGTAAAGAAGAGGAAGAAGCCCGCTGTGGCAAGGGGGTGTCTGAGAAATCCCGGAAAGGTGTATAAGACAAACCAGTAGGCTATTATGTTGGAGCCTATAAGGCCTATGTAAGGGTTGGCAAGCCACTTGGGTGGCCTAAGCCTTAAGCCAGATCTGGTTATATGCCTTCCTAAGAACCCATGGGGGCAGACCATGCAGAAGACATTTCCAAGAGTGGGAAGGCTTATAACCATAAAGAAGGGCCAGAAGATGGACCAAAAGACTGCCTTGGTAAAGATGTTATCCTTGGTAGGGTTTATAAAGCCGTAGGCTATGGCATATAGGAGAAGGAAGAGGGTAAAGAGTCTGTAAAAGGTTAACATGTATCTGTTTTTGAAAAGAAAGGAAAGGATGGGCATGCCAAAGATGTCTGTACTGGCTCTTTGTTTTATAAATGCAAGCACTCTCATGGCTCAGCCTCCTAAAAGCTGTAAGTTAGCCTTACAAGGAAGGTCCTCGGTGGTGCTGGAGTGTATCTCTTTACACCGCTTGCGTCCTTTGTGACCTCATTGGCATACCTTTTGTCAAAGAGATTGCTGACCATAAGGGCAAGGTCTAAGTTTTTCTTCTCATATCCTATTGTGGCGCTGGTTAAAAACTCATAGCCTTTATATTTTTCGCTGTTGGCATTGTCTATATAGTACTCTCCCCATGTATCAGACTGTACCAAAAACCTAAAACCTGAAGGGTGCTTGTAGGAAACAAACACCGAATACTGATGCATAGGTATGTAAGGTAGTCTATTTCCATTCCTGCTTACATTCACGCTTTGATTTCCTATCCTTACTACCTCAGAAAACTCCTTAAACTTGTAATCCGAATAGGCATAAGAGAGTCCAAAGTTAAGGTTTTTAAATACTTCGTAGGATGCGGAAATTTCAAGGCCCTTCTTTTCTGTCTTGCCAGCGTTTGTAAACTGCGTATACCCATCGGGTTGTATAACCCTTACCACCTCATCTTTAACATCCATCAAGTAAAGTGCTGTATCTAAGGAAAGCTTTTTGTGCCTTATCTTAAAGCCTGTCTCATAGTTTATAACCTTTGTAAGCCTTAGGTTTGGGTTGGAAGAAAGCTCACTGCTGGAAGGTGTGTTCGCCCCCGTTGCTACCGTTGCATAGAGGTTTATCCAAGGCGCAAGCCTATAAAGCAGGCCTACCCTTGGGCTTACTACCGTGTAGGTCTTTTCTCTCTTATAGGAGAAGCAGTTTTCTATCTGTGAATTGGGACAGGAAACATAGTTGCCGGCAGAAAAGGAATAGTCTCCCCACTTATACCCGCTTATATCAAACTTGACCCTATCCGCCCTTACACCTACGTCAAGTATCCATCTGTCCCTTTGGAAAGACTCCTGAAGAAATACACCCATAAGGGTAGTTTTTTGATTCTGTCTTTCCAGCAGATCCCCTTTGTTATCCGAAAGGGTGCTAACTATCCTACCGCTTACAACCCTAACATCCTTGTACTTGAAGTAATCTGTATCTTGGTCATCATGTCTTATTGTGATGCCTCCGGTACGCATGCCAAGGCTATGTCTGTAGTTTGCCTGAAGGTCAAAGCCGTATATCCAGGTGTTTGCATCGTTTATTCTACCCGTTACAGGGTGGTAGTGTTGCCAATGGTTTAAGTAAACCAAGGGTATGAGCTCAAAGCTTCCTATGTTCTTTGTAAGCTTTGAACTTAGGAAAAAGATCTCCGAATATCTTCCAATGTGTTTCCAAGGATCTGCTGTTTGAGGCGCCCTCCCACTGCTTAAAAACTGGGACCACTGGTCTATGTTCCTTTTGGGGTCTACCACAAGGGACCCAGGGAGTTGCAAGCTTGCCTTTGTATAGCTTATATAGTTCTCCCATGCGTCCCCGTTTTCAAAAAGGTAAGAAGGCTGGAGGGTTATCTGGTTGGTCCAAAATTTGTTCCAAGGCCTCCAAGAGTTTTCTGTCTGCCTCCTGCTTGCATTAAAGCCAAGGTAAAAGCCCTTTCCTAAAGGAGTGGAATAGTAAAGGTTATGGTTTTGAGAGCTAAAATCGCCAAAGCCAAGCTTTATAAAACCACCCTTTCTTTCAAAGGGGCTTCTTGTTATAACGTTTATCACACCACCGGCGGAGTTCACTCCCCATAGGGTAGAGTTAGGCCCTTTTACCACCTCAATTCTCTCTATCAAGGATGTGTCAACAAAGTCAAGCCTTGTAAGGCTGTCTGGATCTGTTATTTGAACGCCGTTTAAAAGCACCATAATTTCCCTAATTCCATAAGGAGCCTTGAGCCCTGCACCCCTTATTATCAGCCTGGTATCATAGCCTTGATTCCTTGAGCTTATGTTAACCCCTGGAGTTCCAGAAAGGGCGTCCTGCAAATTAAACATGGGCCTTTGGCCTATCCTCTCCTTGCCCACCACAGCTATACTTGCAGGCACATCCTTTGTTTCCCTTTCCGTTCTTGTGGCTGTAACACTGACCTCTGGAAGTTCTTCTGCAAAGGTTAAGCCAAAGAGAGCAATAAATACGAGCTTTAGCCTGCCCACCATAGCCACACCTCCTTCGATAATTCAAAGTTATTATATCATAAATTTAAGTCAATATTCACGACAAAATAACGCTTAATATTTGTAGGATGAAAATAAATTCAATGTGAGAAAAGTCATGTATCAAGCACCTGTTTGATGAACTATAAAAATTCTGAGCACACTCCTAACTTAGGCAAATTGAAGGATTGATATATTACTTAAGGGAATCAAAGTTTTTTTTGACAGCTGATGGTGATGATACAAGCACCTTATTGGCACCTTACAATCCAGGTGGCCACCTGCTAAAAATGCTACTGTAACAGCCTGCCTTATTTCCAAGCTATATGTTGTGTACCTAAAAGCTCGCAAAAAACATAGAGTGCACAATAGTGGCATGGGCTCAATAATTATTCGCTTCTTTCAGTTCTTATTACAACTTTTTCTAACCTATACTTTTTAAATAGGTCAAGAAGATTTACCAAGGATTGTACCTTGGCTTCTCTGTCAGCTGATAGGCTTATCCTTGTGGAAGGGCTAAGACTTTTTAAAATAGTCTCAAGTTCTTGCAAGCTTACCTTTTTCCTTTCAAAGAATATATCACCCTCTTTTGTAAGGATTATCTCAAGACTTTTTAGAACTTCTTCCCTTCCTTCTTTAGACTTGGGTAGATTTACTGGTATGGCACCCTGCACCATAAAGCTTGCGGTTATAAGCACTATGGTAAGAAGCACAAGCAGTATATCCACAAAGGGTATAACATTTATGGAGCTAAACTCTTTATCCTCCATTTTCCATCTCCCAGAGGCTTATTTTTTCTTTGATTTTTCTTAAAAGATAGTTGTAAAGCACGGAAGATGGTATGGCTACCAAAAGCCCCAAAGCGGTAGCCTTGAGAGCCAAGGCAAGGCCCACCATAACCTTTTTTGTATCCACCAAGCCCTCCTGTCCAATGGTGTAAAAGGTAAGCATTATGCCAAGCACCGTTCCCAAAAGCCCAATGTATGGAGCGTTAGAGGCTACGGAGGCTATTATAAAAAGCCCTTTTGTCAGGTCTATTTCAATTTCCTGCTTGCTTTTATAGACTTTGAGGTTTACCCTTTTCAAATACATATACCTTTCAATGGCCACACCAACAGTGAGAAAGCTCAAAAATAACAAAATACCAATAACTCCGTAGTCTACGGAGAATTTTATCCAGTCCATAGTGTTAATTTTAATATGAAATTATGAGATTTTCAACGGAAATCCTATTTTACGTAAACAGCTTCCACTCTTGCAGTTTGTTGATTAGGGCTAGCCGCCCCTGCAGGAAAGCGAGATATGGACACAATTTTGAACACACCCCCTTTTAAAGAAGCTGCTACTGTTACTGGATCCCTTGATGTCCCGCTTATCTCTTGGCCCTCAATGGCTTGAGGGTCAGATATCCTACATAAAGTTACTTCTGTTCTTCCGATTTCATTCCGCCCTGCGATTTTAAAGTCTAAGAATAATTGTTGGCAAATTTGGTTTTGGGGGATATTAGTCATAGATGCTGCATACCTTGCTCCAGCAGAAGCTGCTTCCCTCACAGATGTAAATGTCCTTATTTCTTCTGTTGATTTAAAAAGCCTATTTACTGCTACATACAACCCAGTTATGAATGCACCTATGAATAATGCAAATATAAGTGCATTTACAAGAGTAATACCCAGACTTCTCCTTAGTGTAAGTTTGGCATAAATATGTCCATCTCTATTTTGCCCCATTTTCTAGTCCTCCATGTGTTTTGTATATTTTGATTCAATTGCGTTAGTCTTTCACCTCCACAAGCATCTGTGTATTCTGGTTCTGTATTGGTACCTGTAGCAGGCGCAGACTCTGAAAGTTGAACCATCATACACATCCTAATACCCCTAAGCTGGTCATACTGACAAGGAGCATCGTAAGCTTCTATTTCATTATTTTGGTTTACGCAAAGATACCTAAACCTAAGGTGGGCTACGCATTGTATTATTTCTGCTGGTTGCCCATTCATATCAAGCATAAGCCTTTGTGTACCGTTTAAACAACTTGGTGATATATTATTTGCATCAATGTAAACTCTTAAAACTGACGGATCACCCCTAAAAGCCAAGCAATTTCTTGTACAATTTAAGGACTTATCTAACATAGATATTCTAATTGGGTAACTGTTCTCATTTGCATCACAATTTCTTAATGTGTTGAAGGATATAGGAGATATATCGTTTGCACCTTCACTTAGTTTAAAATTACCACCACTATCTATATATCCCCAACAACCAGCAGATACATCTTGAGATGCCAATCTTGTGAGCAGTTCTAAAACCTGATTGCCTGAACCTAAATTTATTACATTACCGTTTCCGTAATTTAATCTGTTGTTCTCTATTCCAAAGCCAGCGGAGGAAAGTAGCTTTGCCAAGTTATCCATAACAAAGTTTAACTGAGCTTCGTTTTTCATAATAGTGCTTCTTTCAGCTACATTACCTATCAAACTTCTATAGAGCGCTATTAAACCTCCAGCCAGTATGAGGCTCAGGACCATTACAACTATAAGTTCAACTAATGTAATACCTCTATCTTTCTTCATGGCTAATCCTGCCTCTCCTTAAATACTATTTTTGTAACAGCCCTGTAATTTTTGTCTATTGGGTCAAAATACCAAGCTATTATACCTATTGCTTTTCCAAGCTGGTTTGTTGGAACTCTCAAATCAAAGTAGTTTATGACAGTCATACCTACATACACCTTATTGCCCGGTGCGGAGGACCAAGAAATACCCTCTCTTCTACTTACCTCATAGGTGCATTTTAGTCCTCCAAGACAATCTTTATCAACTCTAAAGTTCAAAGATCCGTCCCAGCTTGTCCATCCACTTCCTATCCTACAATTTGTTCTACAATTACCTAGTCTACAGGCGCAATCATCTGATCCTTGTCCCCAATCCGGTAGAAATCTAAGATATCCAGCTAAATACCACGATGGATAGTTAAACTTTTTATCATTATCACCACAGTTCTGTTCCCCTTGTTTACAGTTGTTATTTCCATGGTATGGGTCTATTAATGCAATTATGCCATCTTCATCTGAGTCGTAAACTTTTGAGCCAAGTGGTGTATAGTTTGGATCCATAAATGCGCAATAATAACAATTTTGATCAGTTTGAGGATTGCATGTGGGGGGGTCTTGCCCTGAGTTTATTGTCCAACCTTCCCACTTCTTGGGTTCTATACTACAAAAGGCCCTATTGTATGCACAATCATAACAATAAAGAGCGTTGCCTCCTGCTCCATTTGGATCTTCACTGTTTTCGCCAGGGCTTATTATCCAACTATTGTACGGGAGAGATTCTATAAATGATGCCCAGCTCTCAACAGCTTGTATCGCAGTTTGTCGTGCCTTTATTCTCATATCATACCTTATAAGCTCTATAACACCTCTTGCCAAAGCCACACCCAGGAATAGAATAATCACCATAGCTATTAGAAGTTCCACAAGAGAAAAGCCTTTTTCATAGTTTAATCTTGTGGGCATGTTTGAGCCTCCACTACTCTTATCCTTCCATATCGGTTAATACAAATCGACCTTGTTATATTTAGAGGTTGTGAATGCAAGACTACTCTATCGGCTCCAATACCACAGGAAGCATTTCTTGGATAGCCCATTCTATCAAATATTATCACCGTATCTCTGTTTGAGATCACGCCTTCGGGAAGATTAAAGGTTTCTATGTTGTTTCTGTTGGCACAATTATTATCTACTCTAAACCTTATTATTTGATTGGATCCATTACTAAACTCCAAACCCAGCATGAAATCCCTACTACTGGACATTCTCCTTGTTTCTTCTAGGTACTGGATAACAGAGTTAACAGCTTCTCTTAACCTGGCTTCGTTTCTTTGATTTATAAGATACCTAACAGACAATCCCATAAGTATGGATATGATAGCAAGCACTACAGCAACCTCTATTAGTGTATAACCCTTTACTTTTCCACCCATAACACGAACCTTCCTTGTCTTTTAGCTTGAAATTGAATATTTATTAAAGCTCCAAGGCTTGTTTGCCCTATTATCCTGTCTCCGTATGGAGTTGACACGTACCTAAATACCTCTCCTAAAGGTGGTGATCCATAACCAACAAACACAGAATATTTAAGCTTATTGCTCTCTGCATTGCCTGGCATGACTAATGGAGGATTGGCAAGTGGTAAACCTGTTTCGTAGTTTAGAGCTGCTACATAAGTTTCACCTATTGGAGTACATACATCTTGGCTAGGTTTAAAGTAGGCGCTTAAAACAATACCAAAAGCAACCAAGGGTCTTGAATGAGATAAAGCCGGAGGCTCAAGCTTATAATACCAACCTATTTTACCATCCTGCAACCTGCATTGGTCCACTTGTGAGTTTGTAGATATTACTGCATCTTTCTGTGTGCAGCCACTCTGATTGCATGTACAAACTTTTTTAATTTGCGATGAGGTGAAGTTTAAAACGCTTATATCACAATTGGCGTAGCCGTTCACATTGTTTGCATCTGCAAAATTGTTTTTTGACAATATGATTGAACATGTGCTATCAAAATACTTTCCTACGGGATTCCAACATGGATCTTTGAAACCTATTAAGTAGTTATCATATGGAATTTGACTATGATTCACCGAGAGGTACAAGCCAGTGTTAACATAAACCCATAGATTTTGGCTCTTATCCTTTGTAGCGGAAACAGCGGCAAAAACAGGAGGTGTGTGATTGCTTGTTTTGAAAGAGTCTAAATCAAGAACCTTCTTTATATCGCTTATAGTAATTTCATCAGGCTTCTTATATGTGTTTTCACCTATTTTGAGAGCTATTCTAAATAGACCGCCCCAACTGCTGCCGTTTGACTTGTATCCATACATACCAAAGTAAACTACGTCATCTTGATAATCGCTGTCCACATCAAACTCTATGAGCTCACCTACTGCAGCTTTTGTGTTTGCTGGGAGTAAAGAACTTAGGTCTATTCTTTTGAGTATTTGTCCGTTAACAGGGTTTATTATGTAAAGTTTCGGATTGGACAAGAACTTATCATAGGAGTCTGCATTTGGATCTGTGGGGCCTGAACCCGTTATAAGGTACCAGTATCCATTTTTGTTTCTATCTCCAATCCTAACCCTTGCAGGGTAGGCTGTAGTTAAAGCACCATCATCTAAGGTGATTTCCCACATTACTTTAGGTTGTTGACCATTTGCCATATAATTGGTTATGTCTATAAGCATCATTGAAGAGGATGCGATTATGTTTCCATTATTATCTTCAAGCTTTTTACCGCCTAGGCCCATAGGAACAAAGAGATATGTTCTCCAGCTGTTGGCAGTCTTACTTCCGTTTGGATCATACCCTGGATAAAAGGTAGCATCAAAGGCATCAAGCCTGTAATCTAGAATTGGTATGTATCCACTGCTGGAGCAGTAGTTTTTGTGCCCATACCATAGCATATATGGCAAAGCATTTTTTGGAATGAGAGCGTATTCTTCAATTTCTACTTGGTCTTGATTTTCTGTGTCTGGGTTGTTTGTTATTTTCACTGGTTGCCAGGAGTTACCGGTTTCTTTTAAAGATCCTATCCTAAAGAAATGTATGATACCTTGATTGGTGCTTACAAAGGATATGGACCTTCTTTTCTTATAACCGCCAGGTTGGCCACTTTGAGGTCCATTAACTAACTCTTCATATGACTCATCCTTGTAGGTAATCAAATATTTCCTGATAAGTGGTTCATTACCAGCCACAGTAGGTGTTGAATACACTATAGGACCGAGCTTCCAAGGTGTGTTAGAATTCGGTGAATATCCTGGGCACAGTTCTGAAACATCAAGCCTTCTTGTTCTAAGTACGTATTCTGGATAATTTCCGCTGTAGTCTTGCCCCCTATGGTATTCTATTACATATCCACACTGCTGACTTGTTAAGCTTGGGTCTATACTTGTCCATCCATTGAGACATCCTTGGTTAGATAGAAAACTCCTTTCTTGGAGCGTTCCATTGTTGTCTATCAAATAGAATATATTTCTGTCATCTTTGCTTGTTATTGCAAGCTTACAATCAAAGTACAATGTGGGTATGACTTCAAACATATTTTTTATCTGGGCGTTGGTACATGCGGACTGATTTTCATCGGGGTCTCCTTCAAACAATGCTGCTTTTAGATTATTATTATCACCAAAGAAGAACCTGAATATCTTATCAACCACGTTTCCAAAGATTGTTAATACTCTATCTTGATCACTATCTTCTCTGAAATTCCCTACGCTATCTACCCAGAAAGCTCTAAACATGCCAATCCATTTTATTCTTGAACCTTCTTTTGTGGTGTATTCTGGGTAAAATCCTGGTTGAATAATTACTGCAGAACTCTGATATTTAGAAGACAGTGTGGCCACAGTAGAACCGGAGGAGACTCTTTTGAGTATGTCGGAGAAGGCGGAAAGAAGGGCGTTCTTTAAGCTTTCAGCATCATCTGCTTCATAAAAGTTGTAAGGGAGGCCCTTAGGTGGTTGGGCTGTATCCCATTCGGCGCACTTGGGATCCCAAGAACTATTAGGATTACACTGGGGAAGTGGGTATTGAACTCCTCTGCTATTACAGTAAGTTTGAGTTGGTGTTTGTATATTTGTTCTTATAGTGTATTCAAGACTACTACAGTATCCACTGCCATTAGGATACTGGATACCTGTAAAGGGGAAGGGCCATGTATTGTTATCTTTGTCCTCAAAGCCGCCAAAGATGGCGGTAGTTATCATCGCTTGTCTTCCTTGAAGTTTTGTATGAGGGTCCAAATCGCCAAAAGCATAAACTGCATAGGTGTAAACATTTTGCTTTCCGGGTAGGTCGCTTCTGAGGTCCTGCGTTGCCATAATACGAGCTGGCACAACGGGGTCCACACCCCCATTCCAAGCACCATCAGAGAGTAAAAGAACAAAGCTTTTTCTACAGTGAACCGGTTGGGAATTTTGACCAGAACCATCGTAGTATGGGTCCTTATTGCCATTACCACTTCCAATATAGGCAGTGTTTGCTTCGTAGTCATGGTCGTTGCTTTGCTTGTAAAAATCGTACGCCTCCCACATAGCCTCACCAGTGGGAGTACCGTAGTAAGGAGTTTCATTATTTATGGCGTTTATTAGATCCGATATAGTAGCCTGTTTCCCAACCTTTATTTCTCCATATCTCCCATCACTTGCAAAAACCATAAATTCCATTATTAGCTGGCATTTTTTATCGATCTGCCCGTTTATTAAGTCGGAGGTATCACAGAAAGAGTGAATAATTCCTCTAATAGAGGATGGGTCTGAGGGTCTTATTCGAAGCCTGGCGTTGGATATATCATTATTACCAAGAGGACAATTACCCCCACTGTTTCTTATGGTTAGCTGTCTGTTGTTTGTTTGGTTGGCACTGATTATAAATTTACATTTTAAGTTGTTGTCTGTAACTGTATACTCAGCTCCTTCGCTGACCAAAAAGGTATTTCCCTGAGATTGGCCTGTCCTTCCACCAGTAAGCACCTTTTTTGCTATGTCTATCCTTGTTGTGCTTATCCAGTTAAGGAGGTTTCCTGAAATGCAAGAAGAGCTTCCAATCTTATTGGAGCAATCGCAGTTCGATTCTACAAAATTTTGACTTGAGTAGCTATAGCACTTGTTGGGATCAAAGTACCCGCTGTAAGTTTGGAATGGGTTGTAAGTTGCATAAGAAGAACCGCACTGAGCTATATAATTGGAATAACCTCCAAAGTCACATGGTACATAGGTTGGAAATTGCATGGATCCAGAGAAATCCATAACTATAAGAACATTAGGCTTTACAGAAGTTGCTATAAAAGGGGGGACATAGCAGTAGTTTGACATCTGGGCTGGCTTTGTCTGTGTAAAAGCCAAAAGTAAGATAACCATAAAAAACAAAAGCCTTCTCATGGCACCCACCTCATATCCACCACTCCATGATTTTTATGAATATCACTTTTCCGTTTTTATCAAACTCAAGTCTTATAGTTTTTGCAGAGTTAAGGCTATCTAATGTAATCTCCTGGCTATAAGGCCCTTCTATTTTAGCGTCCTTAGAAAGTTTGTATTCTTTTTTATCAACTATTATGGTACTACCCTTTACTTCTATTTGCACATTTCTGAGTTCTAGAGCCATTGACAGGCTTACAAATAAAAGTCCTAGAATTAAAACCTTCCTCATCCTTTTCCTCCTCTTGGTTTACTATTATTTTCCTATATCACTGTCTTTGCGTGATGTTTTTGTGAAAGCATGATTATATATTTTACCTCCTTGACAACTTCCAAGTTTTTAGGTTATAGTTTTCCTGCCTCCTTGGAGGAGGTAAAGGAGGGTTAATATGAAGAAGATGGCTCTTTTGGGCTTGATGATAGGGTTGCTTGGTTTTTCCTTACCATCTGAAATATCCTTTGCCAAAAGCCATAGCAAAAAGCACGTGGTTCATGTAAAAGACAAAAAGGCTAAGAAAAAAGTAAAGAAGAAGGTTGCATACAAAAGACCACGTTATGCTACAAACATAAATAAGCCCCAAGAGGGTGATATCTTAAAACTGGAGGGTATGGTAAAGGACTTAAATGAACAGTGAGGACCTTAGCCTAATAGAAGAGCTTAAAATAAAGCAGGGTGATACTTGGCGTGTGTTAAAGATTATGAGCGAGTTTGTCCGGGGCTTTGATGCCCTTTCTTCCGTAGGCCCAGCTATTACCTTCTTTGGAAGCTCAAGGCTAAAGGAGGATGACCACTACTATAAGATGGCTTATAGGACTGCCTTTATGCTTGGTAGCCTTGGCTTTCATATCATAACTGGTGGTGGGCCCGGTATAATGGAGGCGGCTAACAGGGGAGGAAAGGATGCAGGCACCCTTTCGGTAGGTCTAAACATACAAATACCCGCAGAACAAATACCAAACCCTTACCAAAACCTTTCTTTAAACTTTGACTACTTTTTTGTTAGAAAGGTTATGCTTCTTAGGTATTCCACCGCTTATATCATATTCCCCGGTGGCTTTGGCACCCTTGATGAGCTTTTTGAAGCTCTAACCCTTATACAAACTGGCAAAAGCCCACCCTTTCCTATCATACTCTTTGGCTATGAATATTGGAAAAAGCTCTTAGACTTTATGCAAGACACCATGACAAACTATGGCACCATAAGTAAAGAAGACCTAAGTTTAATATCCTTGTGCAACAGTCCTGAGGAGGCTGTAGATCTTGTTTTGGAGGAGATGAAAAGGCTTCATAAGAAGTTAAAGGAGGAGGAAAGCTATAGCCACTTTTTCAAAAGATTGGAGGATATACTTATAAGAGCTGGGGTTTTGCTATGAGGTTGCTTCATGTGGCAGACCTTCATGCAGGCAAAAGGCTATACGATAGGATAAGCAGGAAAGAGGACCTATTTTATGCCCTTGAACAGATAAAAAGGATATGTAAAGAGGAAAAGGTAGAGGTTCTTTTGATAGCTGGGGATGTTTTTGATAAGAGAAATCCAGATTTTGAATCTCAGGAGGTTATCCTTGAGTTCCTTACAGAGATAAACTCCTTTGGACTTCATACACTTCTTATAGCGGGTAATCATGATAGCTACGACTTTGTGAAAATATACAAACCCCTTAGAAAGCTTGCCAACATACATGCCTTTGATAGGCCATCAAAGAATATAAAGGAGATGGTCTTTGAGTATGGAGAGTTAAAGGTAGCCTGTATACCTTATCCTGATGAAAGGGTAATTACACATTTGCACGAAGAGAAGGAAAGAAGCTATGCGGAAAAGGTGGCCCTTTATATGAAGGCCTTGGCAAATGAGGTAAGGGATGCACGGTATAAGGTGCTTATGGCCCATCTTATGTTGGATAGGGCCAAGATAGCGGGTAGTGAGATAGAATACACGGTAAGCCCCGCCTTTGCAGTTAGGGCTGATTCCATACCAGAAGACTTTGATTATGTGGCCCTTGGCCATGTGCATAGGAACCAGAGGATAGAGGGAGCTGTGCCAAAGGTCTATTATTCTGGAAGCCCATACCAGATAGACTTTTCGGAAAAGGGTATGGATAAGTTTGTAAACCTTTTGGTGCTTGAAGATGGCCTTGTAAAGGTCAATCCAATAAAGCTTGACCTAAAAAGACAGCTGATAGAGATAAGCCTTAAAGAAGAGGATAATATTTCTCAAGCCTTGGAACCATTTGCCCATATGGATGTTTTGGTGAAAGTGTTTCTAAACGTGAGGATGGGCGACCCCTTTTATAACTACAAGAGAGACCTTGTGACAAAAATATTGGGTGAAAAGCTTGCCAAGCTTGAAATAGAGCCAATAGGAACTTCAAAGCCAAGGGAGCTAAAAGGGGATAATCTTAACCTTATAGACCTTTATGTTAGTTTTTGTAAGGATAAATACAAAGATGAGCCATCGGATAGTTTGAAGAAACTATTACAAGACTTAATAAACAAGGTAAGCCATGAGGCCTATACGCCTTGAGCTTGAGAACTTTACCGTTTATAGAGGAAAGCATAGCATTGATTTTTCACCTTTGAGCTTCTTTGTGATAAAAGGTAGGACTGGTGCTGGCAAGTCAAGCATTATAGACGCCATATGCTATGCCCTGTATGGTAGGGTGCCACGATATGGTGGCGAAAAAGCCCATAAGCATCTCCTTTCAAGAGGTCAAAGTTCTATGTATGTGTCTCTTGAATTCTCTGTTAGGGGCAACTACTATAGGGTGGATAGGGCATACAGCCAGAGTAAAAGCGTAGGTCAATCTACCTATAGGTTTTATGAAAATGGGAAACCCATACCCTTAAGGGAAAGTGAATTAAACGAACGTATTAAGGAAATATTGAGGCTTGATTATGAAACCTTTACAAAGGTTATTCTTTTGCCACAAAATCAGTTTGATAGGTTTTTGAAGCCAGAGGATGAAAAGGAAAGAAGAAAGATCCTAAACTCTCTTTTGGGCTTTTCTGGTTTATTTGATGCGATTAAGGAGCGTATAAAAGAAGAATATAGAGCCTTGGAACATAGTATAAGTGCTAAAAATGAGAGGCTTATACAACTTTCTCAAGCGGATGAAAACGCAATAACCAAACTGGAAGGCGATATAAGAAGCCTTGAAGGGCAGTATGGAGAACTAAAGAATAAGAAAACAGAACTTCAGAAGCTTTTAGAAATTTGCAAAAGAAGGGATGATTTGGAACAAGAAAGGCTTGAGATTGAGGAAAGGTTAAGGGATTTGTCAGAAGCAGAGAATGAGGTAGAAGAAAAGAAGAAAAGATTAAAGCTTGCCGTTGAACTACTACCCTATAAACCAAGGATTGAGGAGTATGAAAGGATAAAAGGCCAAGAGGAGGGTTATATAAGGGAAAGGCAGAAAAAAGAGAGGGATTACAGCTTGTACTCGGATGAACTAAAAGTAGTTGAAGAAGAATTTAAAAAGATAGAAGAGGAGTTTAAAAGACTTGAAGAATACAATAAAAAGATTTTAAAACTAAACAATGTGCTTCAGATGGTAGAAAGCTACAAGGAAACAGAAAGAGAAAGGGAGGAGCTTAAAGGAAGATTGGAGAAGATTGAAGAAGGATTGGTTAAAGTAAAAAAGGAAGAAGAGGATTGTAAGGAAAGGCTTAGTAAGGGCGAAAACCTTACAAAAGAGGTGCAAGAGAAAATAAAAGACTATGAAGAGAAGGGTGTGGAAGAGAAGATAAAAAGCATAGGTGAGTTAAAGGAAAAGCTAAAAAGGCTTGAAGACTTGGAAAGGGAGAAAAGAAAGGTTTTGGAGGAAATAAACAAAGAAAGAAAAGAGCTTGAGGTCAAAGAAAGGGCTTTGGAAGAAAAGGATAAAGAAAGGCAAGGGCTTGAAGAAAGGATAAGGGAATTTCAAGAGGAGTTGGAAAACCTTAGGCTTTCCTTGCAGGAAGAGGTAAGCCTTGTAAGTCAAAGGATGGATATGGAAAGTATGCTAAGGAAGGCTATTGAAATGGAGGGGCTAAGGGGAGAAGGAAGAAGGTTGGAGGATAAGTTGAGGGATGTTGAAGGGGTATTAAAAGGGTTGGAAGAGGAACTTTTTGAGCTTGAAAACAGGAGGCTTGAGATATACGCAATGGAGCTAAGGGCTTCTTTAAAGGAGGGGGATGTGTGTCCTGTGTGTGGTGGTGTGGTGGGCCATGTGCATGAGGTAAGCCTTAAGGAAGATTTGCAAAGCCTTTTAAATAGATTGAAAGAACTTCAGGATAAGAAGTCTTACTATGAGAGGGAGAGAGCAAGCCTTGAGGCACAGCTTAATCTCTTGAAAGAAAAGGAAAGAACTCTTATAGAGGAGCTAAAAGGGCATGACAGGCAAAGCATGGAATTTGAGCTTTCAAGATTAAAGGAAAGGCTTGAGGAGATTGAAAAGGAAAAGGCTTTGGTGCAAGAAAGGGAAAGAGAAATAAAGGAGCTAAAGGAAAGGGAGGAGAAGGTTTTAAAGGATGTGGAAGGCCTAAGGGTAGAGCTGGAGAGGATAAAAGAAGGCTTAAGGCACAAAGAATCTCGCTTAGAACAGGCAATAAAAGAAAGTGAGGGCCTTAGCTCCAGCCTTCCCGATGAGCCAAGCAGGGTGGAACAGTATATAAAAGATGTGGAAAGGGATTACGAAGAGTTAAAGGGATTGAGGGAAAAGGAAAGGAAGTATTTGGAAAGGTTAAAAGAGCTAAGGGAAGAGCTGTCTCAGAAGGAAAAAAGAAGAGTGGAGCTGGAAAAGGAAAGGGAAGGCCTTATAGAACAGATAAAGGAAAAGGGAGAAAGGTTGAAAAGGCTTGAAGAGGATATAAAGGCACAGATTGGAGAAGCTTATTCTCACCTTTTGGAGCAAAGGGTAAAAAGGGCTGTGGAAGACCTAACAAGGAAGATAAAACAGATACAAGAGGACTATCAGAAGGTAAGCAAGTATAAACAGGATATAGAACTAAAGGTGGAAGGTCTAAAGTCGGATATAAGAAATATAGAAAATAACCTTTTAAACCTTAAAAGGCAAAAGGAAGGAGTGGCAAAAGAGCTTTATGAACTCTATGAAAGATTTGGAAGCCTTGAAGAGGCAGAGAAGTACATGCTTGACCAAGAGGGCATAGAAAGGTTGAGGCAAGAGGTGGAACAATATGAGAGGGAAAAGGACAAGTTAAGTGAAAGAAGGGAGGAGATAGAAAAAAGCCTAAGGGAACTTGAGGGTCTGCCAAAGACGGAGAAGGTAGAAGAGGAATTAAGTAAGGTGGAAAAGGGCATTCATGATAATAGAGAGGCCTATGGCCATCTCCAAAGATCTTTGGAAGAGCTAAAAAGATTGGTAGAAGAAAGAAAAAGTATTGAAAGAGAGTTGCAAGAGCTAAAGCAAATGGAAAGCCTTTACGAAAGACTAAGGAAAGATTTTAAAGATGATGAATTTCCAGAGTATGTTAGTCAAATAATGTTGAGCAATATAGCGGAAAGGGGAAGCTATTACCTTTTTAAGTTCACATCTGGGCAGTTTACCTTTGAGATAGAGGAGGAAGACCTGCATGTGATGGATCATCATACGGGCCACATTAGGCCAGTCTCCAGCCTTAGTGGTGGTGAGACATTTCTTGCAAGCCTTTCCTTAGCCTTTGCAGTGGCAGACATCCTCTCTCAAAATGCACCCCTTGAGAGCCTTTTTATAGATGAGGGCTTTGGTTCTTTGGACAGGGAAACAAGGGAATCCTTGGGAGAGTTCTTTGAAATAATAAAACAGTCCACAAACAGGATGGTGGGCATAATAACCCATGTGGAGGACATTGCGGATAAGTTTAGCCAGCGCATTGATGTGGAGAAAAAAGGCGCATCTGCCACAATAAAGGTTATATATTAAAAGCCTTAGGAGGTGTTTAAAGTGGCAAGGCTTTTTGTGCTTATGCTTATGCTTTTGACCTTTGCCTTTTCAAAGGAAGTGCCTTTTACTCAGGAGGATAGGGATAGGATTAGGAATGTGGAGATTAAGATTGAGAGGCTTGAGGTAAAAGTGGAAGAAGGACAGAAGGCTTTACAGAGGCAGATTGATGGTCTTCAAAAACAGATTGACGATTTAAGGACCTTGATGCTATGGGGCTTTGGTATTCTTTTTAGTGGTATGGGAATACTTATAGGCTTGGTAATGTGGGATAGAAGAACAGCTATATCTCCTGTGCAGAAAAAGGTTATTTTTAAACCATGAGACTATCTTTAATAATCTTGGAGGTGCTTATTATGGTGGCAGTTGCCCTTTCTGGAGAGCTAAGGACTTACAAGCTTCCCAACGGAGCCAAGCTTGTGATAAACAAAAGGGAAGATACTCAGGCTGTGGCTCTTCATGTTTGGTTTAAGGTGGGGTCCATATACGAGGACTATCACCAAAAGGGTATGGCGCACTTTTTGGAGCATATGCTTTTCAACGGTTCGGAAAAGTATGCCTACGGCCAGATAGACTACATAGTGGAAAGCCTTGGTGGAAATATAAATGCTGGCACTTCTAAGGAATACACCTTTTATCACATCACCATAGCCAAGCCTTATTGGAAGCAAGCCTTTGAGGTTTTATACCAGCTAACGCAAAAGCCCTTACTCCTTGAAGATATGATAGAGAAGGAAAAGCCCATAGTTATAGAGGAGCTAAAGCGTGGAAAGGACAATCCTACCACCGTGCTTTGGGAGGAGTTTGAAAAGCTAATATACAAAGTCTCTCCATACCGCTATCCTATAATAGGCTACGAGGAAACCATCCAAAAGTTCAACAGAGCCATGCTCCTTGAATTCTACAAAAACTTTTACCAGCCAAAGAACATGTTCCTAGTGGTGGTGGGGGATGTGGACCCTGAAGAGGTCTATCAAGAGGCCCTTAGCACCTTTGGAAAGGAAGAGGGAAGGCCAGTGCAAAGGCCAAGCATACTGCCAGAACCAGAGCAGTTGGAAAACAGAAGCAAGCTAATAAAGGACCCAAGGGTAGAAAAGACCTATTGGCTTATAGGTTGGAAGGTACCAGCCATAGGCACAAAGGAATACTACGCCCTTGTGGTTCTTGACCAGATACTGGGCAATGGGAAAACATCCCTTTTCTATAGAGAACTAAAGGAAAAGGGCCTTGTGTATGGTATATACACGGGTGACTTTGGAAGGCCAATGGATAATGTCTTCTTCCTTTCTGCCACCCTTGATAGGGAGAGGCTTGAGGAGGTAAAGGAAAAAGCCTTTAAACTTATGGAGGGCTTAAAAGAAAGCCTTACAGAAGAAGAAGTGCAAAAGGCAAAGGAGAGGGTGATAAATTCGGAGGTCTTTGCCCTTGAGAAGGTGGAAAATGATGCCTTTTACATAGGCTATTCTCTCACCGTGGTAGGCCTTTTGGACTACTATAAATACTTTGAGAACAACATAAGAAGCGTAAGAAGGGAAGATGTTTTAAGGGTGCTTGAAAATTACATACTTAACAGGTCATACAGCGAGGTAATAATGGTGCCAGAGAAATGAGCTATATAATACTTCTGTTTTTTCTCCTCAGTTTTTCCTTTGGAGGTGTGAAGGTGCAAGAGTATAGCTTGCAAAACGGCGTAAAGCTTATATTGAAAGAGACACAGGGCAAGGGCATAGTTTCTGGTGTGATCTTTATAAAGTCTGGCACCTATGGAGAGGAGAAGAGGGGTCTTACAAACCTTATGGCCGCTCTTCTCACAAAGGGGACAAAAACATACAGCCCCTATGAGATAGCCAGCGCCTTTGAAGATTATGGAGGAAACATATACACTTCTACAGCCGATGATTATGTGGAGATAGGCTTTTCCACCAAGGTGGAGGGCCTAAAGAAGGGTCTGGAGGTCATAAGAAGCCTCTTAACAGAGCCCACCTTTTCTCAAGAGGATATAGAGAGGGAAAAGAAAAACGTGCTTCAGGCCATAAGGTCAAGGAAGGAAAGGGGCCACGAGCTTGCTAGCGATGCTTTAAGAAGGATAACCTATAAGGGTTCCAACTATGAAGTAGGCCCATTGGGCCAAGAAGAAGATGTAAAGACCATAGGCAGGGAGGACATTGTCAAAAGATGGGAGGAGGTTTTAAAGTCAAGGAATGTGGTGGTAAGCTTGGTGGGGGACTTCAAGTCGGAAGAGGTTTTGCCTTTACTCAAAGAAGTCTTTTCAGCCTTGCCAGAGGATGAGTATAAAGTAGAGCCAAAGAATGTGCCTATGGTGGAAAGCCTTGTGGAAAGGGTCAAAAGGCCCGGGTCTCAGGCTACTGTGCTTTGTGTTTTTGATGCTCCAGACTTCAAAACAGAGGAATACTTTGCTTTTAAGGTGCTTGACAGCGTGCTTGGCGACGGCATGACCTCAAAGCTTTTTAAAGAGCTAAGGGAAAGAAAAGGCTATGCCTATGCGGTCTACTCTACCTACCCTACTCGCCTTTCTTCTCCAAGGCTCATGGCCTACATTGGCACATCGCCAGAAAAGAAAGAGGATGCCCTAAGGGATATGGTGGAAGTGGTGCAAAAGGCTGGTATAAGCCCTGAGGATGTGGAGCTCGCCAAAAATAAGATAATAGGTGATTTTCTGTTGGCTCATCAGACAAGGGCAAGGCAGGCTTGGTATCTGGGCTTTTTTGAGGTTATGGGCTTTGGGTGGAGGATGGACCAGGAGTATCCGGAAAGGATAAGGGCTGTAAACTTTGAAGATGTAAAAAGGCTAAGGGAGAAATATCTTAAAATACATCATTGCGTGGTAGTGGAGCCATAATGGGAGACTTTACAAAGGCAGGACTGGATAAGGGAGACCTTGAAAAGGAGTTGGAGCATGTGTTTGTGTCTGCCAAGATACTCTACAAAAGTTATTTAGCCACCATAGAGGATCTAACGGCAGAAGAACTGGGTTATGATCTTGGGGAATACAAAGACCAGCTAAAGAAGACAATCATGCCCTTAGTAGGTAGGGCGGAGGCCACAAAGAACAAAAAGCTCATAAACATGGCTTACGAAATAAGATACCTTTATGAAAAGCTTATTGAGTCTATAGAGGAAAGGCTAAATAGCTTTTGAGCTTTTCTATAGCAGAGCTCTTTATCTGAGACACCCTTGCCATGGAGATACCCAAAAGCTTTGCCACTTCTTTGAGAGGTAGCTCTTCGTAGTATAGTAGCTGAAGCACAAGCTTTTCCCTTTTTTCAAGCCTTTCTATGGCCTTTAAAAGCTTCTCTCTTAGGTCCTTTTTTATCACAATCTCTTCTGGGCTCTCCTCTTTGCTTTCAAAGAGCTCCTCATAACTTCTCCCCTCAAAAAATATCTCCTCAAGGCTCATAAGGTATGAAAAGCTTATGGCTTGAAGGTCCTCTTTTAACTTTTCTGGATCCTCTCCTAGAAACTGGGCCAATTCTTCATCGCTTACCTCTCCTCCCTTTTCCATACTAAGCTTTTCCAAAGCGTGTTTGATGGCCTTTTCCTTGGACCTGATATTTCTGCTTGCAAAGTCAATACTTCTCAGATAGTCATACATTGCCCCCTTTATGCGTAGCTTCAAATAGGCTGTTGGGTTTTTGTTTTTGTCAAGCTTTGGCAGGGCTTCCACAACTGCAAGCACACCATAGCCTATTAAGTCCCTGATATCTACGGACCTTGGTAGATGCCTGTAAAGCCTATAGGCTATCTGTTCAACCAAGGGCAGGTAGGATAGGACAAGCTCCTTTTCCTCTGCTGTCATTAGAAATATTTTAAAATCTTTGCCCTGTGCAGGAAATCAATCTGTAAAAATTATTTTAAACAAAAAACCACTGGATGAGCAATTATGCAGGTTTGAAATCCATCCTTAGGCATTTGCAATCACACATAAGTAAAAGCATTTATTCTGTGTAGGGCACCTTTTACGGGTGCCAGATTGGGCAAGGGTAAGCCATGCCACTGCCCTTAGAAAATCAACAAGCTGGTGATCTCAACCTTTAACCTCTCATACGGAGTGTATATTTTAAAATCTTTGCAATGAATATATACAAGCTTGGCAAACTTCCCAATATGCTCTCCACCACACTCTTTCATGCTATGGCAGAGCTTGGCTATGAAGGGTTAATCCTGTGTGAGCCAGAGGACACTTATATAAGCCTTGGATATTTTGACAAGACCGAAGAGCTTATAGACCTAAGGAAATGTAAAGAACTTGGCATAGGTGTTATAAGAAGGCAAACGGGCGGCGGTGCGGTGCTTTTGGCACCGGGTCAAGTTTTCTATCAGCTTTTATTGTCTAAAAGTAAAGTGCCTTTCAAAGTGGAAGATGCCTACAGGAAACTATCTCAGCCAGTCATAAGGGCTTACAGAAGGCTTGGTGTAGAGGTAGAGTACAAGCCCATAAACGACCTTGTTGTAAAGGAAAGTCAAAGGAAGATAAGTGGTCAAGGTTCTGCAGATATAGGAAAGCTTTTTGTCTTTGTTGGAAACATTTTAATACGCTTTGACCCAGACCTTATGGCGGAGCTTTTTGCTTTGAAGGATAAAAGTCAAAGAGAGATAGTAAGAAAAAGCCTATGGGAAAATATAAGCTGGCTGGAGAGAGAACTAAAAAGGAGAGTAAAATCTGAAGAGGTGGTGGAGGTACTCGTTGAGGAGTTTTCAAAGGATTTTGACTTTGAGGGCTATGCCAGTGTGCCACAGGATGCCTTTGACCTTGCGGAAAGACTAAGGGAAGAGATGACCTCAGAGGAGACCATCCTTGAAGATACGGGAAGAAGGCACTCTGCCATAAAGATAAGGGAGGGTGTTTATGTAGAAATTAAATAAAACAGATTTTTGGCGATATTATTATTAAGAAGGGAGGATAAGATGTTTGGTGCTACCTTTGGTATAGTGGCTCAGGGCCTCGAAATATTTAGAAAGTCTGCAGATATAAGAAACAGAAACATTCTAAATGCTAACAATCCAGATTATGCTCAGGAAGATCCACTTGTAAAAAGCTTTGCACCCGTTGGTATAAGGCTTGAGGATATACTTAGAACACAAAATTTCTATTACACTAGTGTTAGAAACCAAAAGCTTTCTGTTGTATCTTCCTTGGACACCACCATAAAGGGTGGTTCTCAGGTAGAGGACCTATTTCAGGAGTTTACCCAAGGGCTTGGAGGAAGCGAGTATATAAACCAATTTTTTACAGCCTATCAGAACCTTATGAAAGAGCCCACAAACGAAGGAGCAAGGAGCGAGCTAATCAACTCTGCTCAAAGCCTTGTCTCTTATCTAAAGGACAGAAAAAAGGATATGGACAGAATAATGGCTGGGACTGATTACGATATGAGGCAGTATATAAACAAGATAAACACGCTTACCAGAAAGATAGCACAGATAAATCAGGAAATACTGGTGGGCTACGCCCAAACTTATGCAAGGGGAAAGGATTACAAAAACCTACTGGACGAACGGGATAGTTATCTTAAGGAGCTTTCTGAACTTATAAATATAAGGGTTCAAGAGGATGAAATAGGCAGGGTTAGAGTAGAGACAGATAAAGGTTTTGCTCTTGTGGAAGACAGATACAACTGGGAGCTAAAGTACGACAGCGCAAATAAAAGGATTTTGTGGAAGTCAAAAGACGGATCAGAAGTGGATATAAGCTCTCTTATAAGCGGTGGAAGGGTGAGGGGACTCCTTGACTTTCAATCAGACCTAAGCGGGTACATGAACCAGCTTGAAACTTTGGCAAAAAGGCTCATAAGCGATATAAAGCTTCCTTTGAACTCACAGGCCACTTCAAATTGGTATTGGTTTAAAAATGTAAGCGACCCAAACGCACCCTTGGGATTCTCCGGAAGCATAACCTTTTCCGGCTTTCCCGGAGGGCCCATAACACTCAGCTACTCTGGTACAGACAGCCTAAACGATCTCATAAACGCCATAAACACAGACCCAACCCTTAGCGCTAACTTTACCGCAAGCCTCATAACAAACCCAGACGGCACCTATACCATGAGTATAACAGCCAACGACCCTTCTTATACCATAGAGGACTCCAACAACCTTATACACCGGTCGGAGCCTCTTTTCGTAGGCAACGGCATTTCCGATATGGCTATAAACCCTAATATAAACCTCTACATTCAGAACCTTGATTATGAAAAGGTGGATGAGTTTATGGACTTTTCAAGGGGTTGGTGGGAAGGCTCAAAGAGCATTTACAACGGTCTTGTAGATAATATAGCCTCAAGACAGAAGGACCTAAAGACAAAGTATGATATAGAAAGTGCTCTTCTTAGCTCAATAAACGCCAAGCTTCAAGAGATGCAAGGAGTTTCTGTAGACAATGAGTTTATAGAACTTATGAAGCTTCAAAGAAGCTATGAAGCCTTAGCAAGAGTTGTTAATACAATGGATGAGATGTTGCAGTCTACTTTAAATATGGTGTGAGGTGAAAAGCTATGAAGGTACCAGATAATCTTCTCTTTTCAATATTTCAGGAGCAAGATGCAAGAATAAGAAAAAACCTTTCCGATAAGACATTGGAAATATCCACGGGAAGGAAGTACCAAAGCATATCTGAAGACCCGCCGGCAACCTACAACGTGCTTGAGTTAAAAAAAGAAATATCCCAGCTATCCCAATATTCAAAAAACAGGCTATTTGCAGACACAAGCCTTAGCTATATAGACCTAAACCTTGGGAAGGTTGTAGACAGCTTGAATTTGCTTTATGCAAAAACCATACAGGCAAAGAACCAAACCTTGCAGCCAAACCAGCTTGTATCCATTGGAGAACTCTTTTCTTCCACTTTAAGGTCTTTGCTTGACAGGGTTAACGACCAGCTTGGTGGAAACTACATCTTTGGCGGTGCAAGCCTTACACAAAAGCCCTTTGATGAGAACACCCTTAACTATATGGCCTCTAAGGAATCTTTTAAGGTGTGGCTCTCTGACAATTACAAGGTGGATGCTCTTTTGAGAGGGGATGAGACCTTTAGCATTAACGTTGCCATATCCAATGCCAAGTTTTCAAACCCAGATACGAATTTCACTGTGGGTGGCACGCTCAACATAAACGTGGGCTCAACCAACATAAGCGTTAGCTACGGAACACCGAGCACAAGCACGCTCAAGGACCTTGTGGATTTTATAAACTCCAACTACTCCAACCTGCTTTCTGCAAAGGTAAGCCAAAACCCCGATGGGACTTACTCCCTTATGCTTGTGCCTGTGGATGTAAGCAAGGATATATCAGTTTCAGATACAAGCGGGGGAGACTTTGATACAGGAGCAACAGACTTTTATTCTCCCAATGTTCTCCAAGCGGTAAAGAGGATAGGAGATAAGCTCTCTGGAGCCATGTACCCAGATGACTCAGACCTTATGCTCTTACAGAGGGCCTTTGAAAGGGTAAGCTTTAGAAGGTCTCAGGTGGGAAGCCTTTTGTCGCATGTAAAAAACATACAACCTGTGCAAGAAAGCTTAGAAGACACACTAAACAAGCAAAAGTCGGACATTGAAGATGCAGACCTATCCCAAAGCATCATGGACTACACAAGGTATAAGCTCGCTTACGAGGCCCTTATGCGCATAATAGCGGACCAAAAGGACATGAGCATACTTAGGTATTTAAAGTAGAGCTAAAATGGCTTGAATTTTTGTATGATCTGTGATATAATTACACCTTACCCTGCGGAATGGACTACTCAGCCTTTGACCTTATTCCAGAGCCGGTTTTTGTGGTAGATAAAGAACACAAAGTAATTTTTGCCAATAAGAAAGCTAAGGAGGTTTATGGAAGGTGGGAAGGGACATGCTACGAAATCTCCCATGGCTTTTTAAAGCCCTGCTATGAATATGAAGGGCACCCATGTCCTGTAAAGAATATGCAGGATCTTGGCCTTGAAAAAAGCGGCGTTGTTCATATTCACAAAACTCCAGAGGGAGAAAGGTACTTTTATGTGGTTGCAAGCTATGACCCAAAGGAAGATGTATATATAGAATTTCATGTGGACCTTTTTGATCTGTATGAAAGTATCAAGTCTTATACCCAAAAACCCTTGAGCCTATTCTTTGAAGGGCCTTTGGTACTTTTCCAATGGAGAAAAGGAAAAGGTTGGCCTGTAGAGTTTGTATCTCCCAACGTGGAAAGGCTTCTTGGTTATACAATGGATTATTTTACCTCTGGAAAGATAAGCTACGCAGAGTTGGTGCATCCAGAGGATATAGAACGAGTGGCTCAGGAAGTACAATACCATACAGAAAATAGGTCCTCTTCTTGGACACATCAGGATTACAGGTTAAAAAGGAAGGATGGTAAATACATTTGGGTGCTTGACCATACCATACCTTTGCTAGATTCAAAAGGTGAAATAGTTGGGTACTATGGATATCTAATGGATATAACAGAAAGGCACGAAAAGGAAGAGCTTTTCCATCTTTTGGCAGAGACAAACCCAAATGCTGTATTAATTTACGACTTTCACAACAACAAGATTCTTTATGCCAATGCAAACACCGCCAAGCTAACGGGCTACAGATTAGAAGAACTTTTGAATATGGAAAATCCCTTAGAGCTTATACATCCTGAGGATAGATATAGGGCTATAGAAAACATAAACAAAAGAAAACAAGGCTATAAAAAGCCTATAAGCTATTATGTGCGTATACTTAGGAAGGATGGTAGATTGAGGTATGTAAAACTGACTTCCATAGTTACAAGCTATAAAGGTAAAGATGTATCTTTTCTTACCTTGAACGATCTTACAAAGGAGATAAGAAGAGAGAGGAAGCTTAGAAAGCTTGCTACGATAGACACACTAACAAAGATATACAACAGGTATGTGCTTTTTAGCACGCTTGAGCATCTTATAGAGTATGCGGAAAGATATGGGGAAACATTTTCTGTAATCATTTTTGATATTGACAACTTTAAGCTTTTGAACGACACTTACGGGCATCTGGCAGGGGATAGGGTGCTTAGGGAGATAGCAAAAGAAGTAAAAAAGATTATAAGAAGGAGCGACATCTTTGGGAGGTATGGAGGAGAAGAGTTTTTAATAATATTGCCAAAAACAAAGGATCCATATCCTGTTGCCGAAAAGATAAGGAAGGCTGTAGAGTCCATAGATTTTGAAAAGGGCATAAGAGTTACCATATCCTTAGGTGGAACCGTTTATAGAAAAGGGGACACGGTGGATAGCATAATAAACAGGGCCGACGAGGCTCTATACCTTGCAAAGCAATCCGGTAAGAATCAAACGGTAATACTATAGTTCTTCCTCCAGTTTTTTGTTCATCTCCTTTACTTTTTCCCTTAATTTTTCTTGGTATTCATCCAGCCTTTTGGCAAGCTCTGGGTACTTTATGGATAGTATTCTTACAGCCAAAAGGCCTGCGTTGGTACCGTTGCCTATGCCTACGGTTGCCACAGGCACTCCTGCTGGCATCTGCACTATGGAATAGAGAGAATCCACACCGGAAAGATGCTTGGAAGGCACTGGCACGCCTATAACAGGCAATGTGGTCATGCTGGCAGTCATGCCCGGAAGGTGGGCAGAGCCTCCCGCGCCGGCTATTATAACCTCTATGCCCCTCTCCCTTGCACTCTTTGCATACTCATACATAAGCTCTGGAGTCCTATGGGCCGATACTACCTTTACCTCACAGGGAACGCCAAATTCCTTTAAAACCTCGTAGGCTGGCTTTAGCCACTCCCAGTCGGAGAGGCTCCCCATGATTATCCCCACCAAAGGCCTTTCCATGCATATAATTTTAAGTCATGAAAAGACCTGTTATGCTTATAGACCTTGATAGATGTATAGGCTGTCTTTCCTGCGAGGTTGCCTGCAAGCAAGAGAAAGGCATTGAAAACTTTGACATAAGACCGATGAAAGTCTTCAGAGTTGGTGGCATAGGAGAGAAGCCTGACGCCTTCTTTTTGCCTATGAACTGCTTTCACTGTGATCCTGCTCCTTGTGTTTATGCCTGTCCTACCTCCGCCATGAGAAAGAGAGAGGATGGCATAGTCTATGTGGAAGAGCTAAGGTGTATTGGATGTAAGGCTTGTATAATAGCCTGCCCCTACGGAGCCATAAGCTTCAATCCAAGCACCATGAAGGTGGAAAAGTGCGATTATTGCTATAAAAGGGTAGAAAAGGGTCTTTTGCCCTCCTGCGTATCAAAATGCGTGACCAACTGCCTCTATTTTGTAGAGCTGGAAAACGTTCCAAAGGAAAGGCATATAGCAAAGAGGATAGACTCGGAACTATATAGAGAACTTTTCAACTGGAGGTCAAAAGAGGAGGTCTTTAAGGTCTAACATGGTTCCCACAAAGACGCCAAGGGACAAAAAGGGCCCATAGGGCAGTGCAAACTGCATGCTTCTGTTTTTCACAATTATAGGAAATGCATATAAAAGGCCCAGAAGGGAGCCCAAAAAGACGGCATATATTACACCCCAAAGGCCAAAGGCAGAGCCTATAAAGGCCATAAGCTTTACATCGCCAAAGCCAAGCCCTTCTATTTTTCTCAACTTGGTGTAGTAGAGGTATATAAGGAAAAAGGAAAAAAAGCCTAAAAAAGCTCCAAAAAGGCTTTCCTTTATGCTAAGGTCCTGTCTAAAGGGAGATGTCAAAAGGCCCAAGGCCAAACCGCCCAAAGTAAGGCTGTCTGGAAGGGTAAAGGTGTCCCAGTCTATAAGGCTTGCCACCAAAAGTATGGAGAAGAAAAGGAAGAAAAGAGAGGACAGAAAAAGGTCTTCAAACTTTATTTTGCAAAGGAGAGCAAGAAGGCCGGTGGATAGCTCCACCAAAGGGTACCTTATGGGTATTTTTTCTCCGCAGTGCCTGCATTTTCCTTTTAGAAGAAGATAGGAGAGGACCGGTATGTTGTCGTACCATCTTATTCTCTTTTGGCAGTGAGGACAGTGGGAAGGGGGTGAAAGGAGGGATATGTTTCTGGGTAGCCTGTAGATGAGTACGTTATAAAAACTGCCAAGGGCTAAACCGATGGCAAAGATAAACACATATTCCAAAACTTGAATTGGCTCCACCTTGGGCTAAAATTATAAAGCATGAAAAGGCTATTAATATTTTTGCTTGCTGTAGTGTTTATAGCCTCCTGTGATAAAGGCACAAAGGCAATAAGTTCTGAGATAAAGGATATAACTCCCAAAAGTCCTTATGCCATGCTTATAGTGGAGAGCGAAAGCTGTATATACTGCAAGCAGTTAAAGAAGGACCTTCAAAAGCCAGAGCTCTCCGCAGAGCTACAAGGCATAGATGTATATAGCATCCTCTACGAGAGCAACGCAAAAGTAAAATACATACTCAAAGGGCGGGAGAATATAAGTACAGAAGAAGATCTTGCCAAGGCCTTGGGCGTTAATTCCTTTCCACAAATCTTTTTCTACGACAAAAAGGGCAACATAATACTGCACATACCGGGCTACCAGCCCCCAAGGACCTTGGCTTGTAGCATAAGGTTTATAAAGGAAGAAAAGTATAAACAAGCCAACTTTATGGAGTATATAAAATCTAAGGAATGCATGTGAGGGCCATACTCTTTGACCTTGATGGAACTTTAATAGATTCCTATATAGACATAGGCTTGCATCTTAATAGAACCCTTAAAGATTTTAGCATGCCAGAGGTGGATATAGAAAAGGTGAGGTTTATGGTAGGGGGTGGTGCAAGGGAGCTCCTAAAGAGGTTTTTCTCCGATGGCCTTTTGGAGCATGCTTTGCAGATCTTCAGAAGCTATTACTATAAGGAGCCGGTCATTCATACAAGGCCCTTTGAGGGCATTGTGGACCTTTTAGAGTATGCAAAAAGGAAGGGTTTAGACCTTGCTGTAATAACCAATAAGATGGAAGAGCTGTCAAAGGTTATACTCAAAGAGCTTGGGCTTTTGGAATACTTTTCTCTTGTGGTTGGTGGTGATACCTACCCAGAAAAGAAACCTTCACCCTTGCCTGTTTTGGAGGTATTAAGGGCCCTTGGCCTCTCTAAGGAAGAAACCATTATAGTGGGGGACACGGAGGCGGACATGAAGGCAGGAAGGCTTGCGGGAATAAAAAGGGGGCTTGCCAGTTGGGGTTATGTAAGGCTTGAGGAAGAAAGACCTGATTATATTTTTGAAAGGCCAGAGGATGTAAAGGAGTTGATACACAGATTTAAGCCAGCTTGAACAAGAAAATATTAGTTGCAAAAAATCATTCAGACAACATGCCTCGCAATAAACCACATAGGTATTTTGCTTAAAATAATCATAAAAATATACGTGGTGTTAGAAATTAATTAAGCAACGTGGATGCCACTATCACTTTTGCTAAAAATAAATGAGACAAATAACGCAATGACACGCTAATGCGTGCTCTTAAAAATCCGAAAATGTGGATATGTGTAAGAATTTTAATAAGGGTACAATGTGCCGTACACCTGTAAAGGGTAAATTTCTCACCGGCGTATAGATATTTTGCTTAAAATAAGCATAAAAATATGTTGGGTGAGAAATTCACCTTTGAAGATCTGGTAGGTCCAAGGTATGTAGATTCAAGTTGTAGAAACACACCCTACGTGTGCTTGATTACTTGCCATGGCAAGACTTGCCCCTACATTAAAGAATTAGCAGATGCAAACCTAAGACTTCTCACTTGACGTATCTTGCTTCAAATAATTCTAAAAATACGCCCCTGAGAAATATATAGGGCATAATGCATTGTTTGCATGGATGGGTTTATAACATGTTTTTGTTTTTTATATGTGCGCCTCAGAAGGCTACCATAAAGCGTTCTGATTTTTTGTTTATAGGCACACTTTACAGATGCCTAATTATTGGTGCAAATAATTTTAGTCTTTCACTATCTCAAAAAGCTTTAGCTTTCCAGAAGCTCCCCTTAGTAGCTTCACCTTAGATTTAGAAACTCTAAAGTGTTGTGCTAAGAGTTCCGCTATTTTGTTGTTTGCCTTTCCATCTTCTGGCGCTTCCTTTACCGCCACCTCATAAAGGCCTTCTTCCACCTCTTTTACATACTCTACCTTTGATTTTGGTTTTGCTTTTACTTTGATGATCATTCTTCTGGCACTTCCCTACTTGCCTTGTACTTTATGGTATAAACTGCCACAAAGCCGTCTATACCATGCTCCCTTAGGAAGCTTGTTTCCACATCAAGTACCTGGCCACCCTCTTCCTCAATGGTGGATATGACCTCGTTGAGCTTTTCCGTTATCTCCTTATCGTTGCCCTCAAGGGATACAACCATGCATCTGTATGCCATATTAAAAGTATAATCCTTCAAGGGCTATGTAAGAAATAAACTCCTGGCTGTGTAAAAAAACCAATAAAAAAGTTGTATATGTAAGCTTTACGTGCTGGTACAACAAGATTGTAAGTCTAAACCTTTAATCTCTTACCAAAAGTGTGTTAAAAGGACAAACCTTCAAGACTTTCCAGACCCATATAAACCATGAAGAGCCTTTCAAGGCCAATGGAACAGCCAGCGCAGGGGGGAAAGTCTTCATAGGCCTTAAGAAGTTCTTCGTCAATGGGTATTTCCCTTCCACTTTTATATTCTTCCATTCTCCTCTTTATCTCTTCCTTGTCTTCTTCTTCCGTCCACCCGTTGGCTATCTCTATACCCCTTATATAGAGCTCAAACCTCTCAGCATAGCCATCCCTTACTTTAGCATAGGCGCTTAGCCTTTTTGGAAAATGGGTTATAAACTCTGGCTTTTCCTTTCCTAGATGCCTCTCCACGTCTATATAAATCCTAAAAAATAAGCTCTCCCAATCTTCCTTGTCATCAAACTCATAGCCGTAGGCAAGAAGGTTATTTTTAAATATTTCCTCATCCTCGGAAAGTATAACTCCTGCGTATTCTTCAAAGGCATGCTCAAGCCTTGTTATAAGGTAGTCCTGTGAAATACCTAAGAAGGAAAGAAGTTCCCCTATTTCTTTTATCAAATAGCTGTAGTCTGCACCTATCTTGTACCACTCAAGCATGGTAAACTCTAGCCTATGCAATCTTCCACACTCACCGTTCCTAAAGACCTTGGCAATCTGGAAGATGTCTTTTTTGTACTTTGAAAGGATCTTTTTCATGGGAGGTTCTGGAGAGGTCTGAAGCCACATCCTCTTTTCCTTTCCACACTCTTTTACCTTTATCTCTATAGGCTCTACGTTGAGGTCTATGTTTGGAAAGGGGAGGAGTATGGGAGTATGTACCTCAAGATAACCTTTTCTTCTAAAGAACTCTCTGATCTTTTGAAGAAAATTGGACCACTCTAACAGCATTTAAAGGATTATAACATGGGGAGAGCGACGGGAGTCGAACCCGCGACCCGTGGATCCACAGTCCACTGCTCTGCCAGCTGAGCTACGCTCTCCTTTACAAGATTTTTATTATAGTAAATTAGGAACCTTTTGGCAACCAACGGATCATACTTTGTTACAAAACAGTCCATTTTGTAATGTTTATTACACTTTTTTGTCAAAAACTTAGAGCCATAGGCTGGCATCTTCTTTGCAATAAGGAAGGTAAAAGGTAGGAGGTTATGGAAATGAAGCTTGTAAGAGCATTTATAAGACCTGAAAAAGAGCAAGAGGTCGTACTAGCCCTTGAAGGTGCTGGCTTTCCAGCATTAACGAAGATGTCGGTCATGGGGAGAGGTAAGCAGAAGGGATTGAGGGTGGGAGATATAGTTTATGAAGAGCTCCCAAAGGTTCTGTTGCTTATAGTTGTAAAGGATGAAGATGTGAGTAAGGTTGAAAGCGTCATATTAGAACATGCGAGGACTGGGAACATAGGGGACGGGAAGATCTTTGTAAGCCCCGTAGAAAAGAGTATAACAATCAGGACTGGGGAGGTGGAGCTATGAAGGAGATATGGGCTATAATCCGAAGGGAAAAGTATGCTGAAACAAAGAGGGCTCTTGATAAAGTGGGCTGTGGCGCCATGAGCGTACACTCCGTATGGGGGAGGGGTAAACAGGGAGGTTTTATCATGTCAGAGGCAGAAAGTGAGCTTGCCCTTTATGCTACAAGCGCACCCAAGTTAGTACCAACACCATCCTATTTGGTAGCAGAAGGAGCAACCATTACAAAGCCTGTGGTTTATGTTCCAAAGAAGTTGTTGGTTATGGTTCTCCCCGATGACAAGGTTGAAAAGGCCATAGAGGCCATCATTGAGGTCAACAGAACAGGTCATTACGGCGATGGGAAGATCTTTGTCCTCCCCGTTGAAGATGCCATAACGATTAGGACGGGGGAAAGGAGAGAAGAAGCTCTTACAGGAGGGTGATATCATGAAGGCCATTTTCAGAAAGAACTCAAATGGTCATATTGAGGTTTATATACCTAAAAAGGACATAGAAGCCATCGTTGTAGATATCCAGAAGAGCGGTTCCTGGGGTGGTATTTTTAAGCTATCAAATGGATGGGTCTTAGAAGTACCATCCTTTGAATCGGAACCAAGGTTTCCTATAACCATAGAGGTTAAAAAGATCGGCGAGTAAGGAGGTATAACCATGGGTGGATGTAATGCCAAAAGATGCGGAGTTGGGATAGATGAGCTTTCCCATCTACCCGACCATATAAAGGAAAAGGTATATAATCATCCTTGCTATTCACAAGAGGCGCACCACTTTTACGCCAGGATGCATGTGGCTGTGGCTCCAGCTTGCAATATACAGTGCAATTACTGCAATAGGAAGTACGACTGCGCCAACGAATCAAGGCCCGGAGTTGTTAGCGAACTTCTGACCCCGGAGGAGGCTGTAAAGAAAGTGTTGGCCGTTGCTATGGAGATCCCTCAGATGACTGTTGTTGGAATAGCGGGTCCAGGAGACCCTCTGGCAAACCCCGAAAGGACCTTTAGAACCTTTGAGCTTATAAAGGAGAAGGCACCAGATATAAAGCTTTGCCTATCTACCAACGGGTTAAAGCTTACTGAATACATCGGAAAGATAAAGGAGTTAGGAGTAGACCATGTTACAATAACCATAAATGCAGTAAGTCCGGAAGTTGCCTCAAGGATATACTCTTGGATATTTTTTAACCACAGAAGGTACAGAGGGCTTGAAGCTGCTAAGATACTCCTTGAGAAACAGTATGAGGGTTTAAAAGCTTGTGTAGAAAACGGTATACTCGTTAAGGTAAACACGGTCTTTATACCGGAGATAAACGGGGAAGAGATAGAAGAACTGTCAAAGAAAGTCAGAAAGATGGGTGCCTTCCTCCACAATATTATGCCTTACGTGGAAAGTGATGGAACGGTTTACCAACGTATGGGTATAAAACCACCAACACCAAGCCAGCTCAAAGAGATTCAAGAAAAATGTGAAAGCCACATGTCCTTGATGAGACATTGTAGGCAATGTAGGGCTGATGCGGTGGGACTTTTGGGTGAAGATAGGGGACAGGAGTTCACTAAGGATAAGATAGCTAAGCTTGAGATAAACTATAATCCAGAATTCAGAAAGTCCATACATGAGGAGATAGAGAAGGAGAGGGAAAAGCTAAGAAAGGCAAGGGAGCTGTTATCTATTCCTCTTCAAGAAGACAAAGGTATAAGCGTACTCGTTGCAGTTGCCAGTAAAGGTAACATGCTTGTAAACGAGCATTTTGGTACGGCCCATGAGTTCCTCATATACGAAGTATCCTCAAAGGGATGTAAGTTTATACATCATAGAAAAGTCACGCCTTACTGTCATGGATCCATCTCCTGCCTTGAGGGAGGAGAGGTGTTAGAGGATACCATCTCTAAACTTTCTGACTGCAAGGCTATTCTCGCAGCCAAGATAGGTTTTGAGCCAAGGGACGTTTTGGAGCAGAGGGGAATCCAATGCGTGGACGAGTTTGCTTGCCTTCCAATAGAGGAGGCCCTGGTCAAATACTATGAAAAGTATGTATTGAAGAAAAAGGCGGTGGAGGTCTGATATGGCAATGTTCATAAGGCAGGAAGATTGCATATCGTGTTATGCCTGCGAGGGAGAATGCCCTACAAAGGCCATAAACCATGATGAGGAGGGTAGGTTTAAGATAGACCCAAGGTTATGCGTAGAGTGCGAAGGATTCTATGAAGAACCTCAGTGCGTTGCCATATGTCCTATAGACGGATGCATAGTTAGATTGGAGGGAATAGATTATGGGTGTGTTGAATGACTTAAAAAACTTAAGGGATGCGGAGGATTTCTTTAGGTACTTTGGCCTTGAGTACGATGAAAGGATAGTAAAGCCTTACAGGCTACACATACTTAAGATGTTTAGCATATACATGGAGGAAGTACTTAGAACCACTGAGAACGTAGAGGATGAGAGCTTATACGATAAGCTTAAAGAGTGTCTAAAAAGAGCTTATCAGGATTTTCTCACATCAAGTCCTATAGAAAAGCGATTGTTCAAAGTTCATAAGGATGCTGTCAAGTCCTTTTTAGTGAATATAGAGATTAAGAAAAGATAAACATGGAGATGAGGTTTAACGTAGGCGATGCAGTTAGAACCCGTAGGAAGATAAAGAACGATGGAACCTTCCCTGGCCTTCCCTGGGATGCACTCCTTTTGGATAAGGGGGAGGAAGGCGTAGTTATGGACATAGGCACATTTTTGCTTACAAAGACAGTTTACACCGTGTATTTTCCAAGACTGAACATATTTGTAGGATGCCTTGAGCATGAGCTGGAGGCTCTGGATGAAGAAACAAATCATCTTCAAGGGAATAATAACAGAACTTGATGTTGGTGAGTTCTTTTCAGACATAGCCGTTAAGTTTAAGAACGTGGAGGTCAGGATGGTTATACCAAGGAGCATGGTAGATGAATGGGGTTTAAAGGTCGGAGAAAAGGTCTATGTGGTAATAGAAGGCCAGGAGGCCTACCTATTTAAAAGATGAAGAGACCTATGACTTGGTTCTCTCCTCAAGTATCCTTTTGGCCGTGTAGTAAGACCTATGAACTCTATAAGCTTCCTCCGCCACTTTGGGTATTTCTTCCCATTTTTCAGGTAGTCCTTCCTCAGCCAGGTCGTGAAGTTTTGTGGCTGTGTTTATTGCCATCATCCTGAGCTTCTTGACTTCTTCCTTTAGCTCCTCAAGGCTTAAACTTCTGTACCTTTCCTCATCTGTGTGGCACACAGCCCTTTGAACCTCTACGTCTGCTCCCTTCTCACAAGCTCCTATACAATCGTTTTTAAAAACAACTTTTGACGTACACATGTACACCTCCTTTAGGGTTTTAATCCGATATAATGCAAGATCCATGCCATGCAAGATAAAAAGCTTTTTGTTCTGTTTTTTACAATTTTTGTAAAAATTCTTGCCAAACATGACAGAAAGCTACCGGCTGAATCCTATCCTCCCCTTTTTGAATAAATACCATGGGATAACATAGCCTGCATGCCTAAGATTTCTGGGTCAAAGGGTAGGTATGTCCTTTTTGACTTGGAAAGGCCGTTGATATGTATGCTCGATTTACTCGTAAAAGCGTTCCTTCCCACTATAGGTTTGTTGGGTTCAAGCTCAAGCCCCTTAATGTTTATAACATAGTCTATCAACTGACGAAGCCCTTTTATATCTATACCTGTGTGTATCTTCTGTACAACTTCAAGGTAAAGAACAACCTCCTCCGTTGGAGCTATACCACATCTTTCACCCAGTCCCAGTAAAGATGTGTTTATATACTTTGCACCAGAAAGTGCTGCTACCACAGAGTTTGCCGTAGCCATACCAAAATCGTTATGAAAATGTACCTCCACATCTATCATGGATGAGAGTTCTCTGACAAGCTCAACCACCTTTATCGGATTTAAAACTCCAACCGTATCGGATAGTCTTATCCTATCTGCGCCCATCTCTTTTATATGGTCTACAAACTTGAATACAAAGTTTTTATCGGCACGGGATACATCCTCAAGCCCGACGGACACATAAAGGCCGTGAGTCTTCGCATAGGGTATTAAGTCCTTAGCAAGGCCAAGCACATATTCCCTTGTCCTTCTTAACTTTTCTTCTATCATAATGTCAGATATGGGGAACGCTATCTCTACTTTTTTAACCTTGCACTGGATAGAGTGTTCTACGTCCTTTTGGTTAGCTCTGTTCCAAACTATCAGCTTTTCTGCATACTGGCTTTCTGCAAGCTCCTTTATGTATTCCCTTTCCTCTTCGCTATGAGCTGGAACACCAGCCTCTATCTCCTCTAAACCAATTAAAGCTAAGAGGAAAAATATATCTTTTCTTTCTTTATATGAGAGTTCCAAGCTTGCTGACTGCATACCCTCTCTTAAAGTGGTATCCGTTATAAACACCCTCATACCATACTCCCTATCTTTTCCAAAACATCCTTTAGATCGTTGAGGAATGTTTTTATATCTCCTATAGATGTAAGGGGTGGTACTCTTACAAAGAGAAGGTCTTCAAAACCACACTTTTCCTTTATCCTACTCTTTATCCTGTTTGCCATGCAGGGGGAGGGATAGCTCAAGAAATAACCCTTCTTTTCCATGAAGGATATCAGCATTTCTGCCTCCATGTCCTTTAAACCATAAGAAAAGAGGCCAGGAGCCTTCCAACCTTCTTTAAAGACTGGAGGAAGAGATAGGTTTTCCATAATATATCTGTCGCAGAGACTAAGGCTTTTTTTCACAGCTTCCTCTCTTTCCATCAAAAGTGCTAGAGATTTGGACAGTGAGAAGATCCCAAAGAGGTTTTCTTCTCCAGCCCTTAATCCCCTCTCCTGAGTCCCACCTTCTATCAGAGGTCTGATCCTTACGTTTTTTCTCACGTAAAGAACGCCTACTCCCTGAGGTCCAAACAGGAAGGGTCCATCCAAGCTCGCCATGTCAAGCTCCCTCAAGTCAATCTGACTGGTGGGATAATAAAGCCCCCACAGGTCAAAGTGGCAAAGGGTGTTTGGATTTGCCTCTTTAACTGCCCTTATAATCCCATTTACATCCCTCAACGTCGCCGTTTCTCTGCACACTGCCCCCATGGTGACCAACAAAGTATCTTCACTGACAGCCTCTTTTACACGCTCTGGCTCTATGAAACCTGTTTTGTCCGTCTCTAAGTAAACTACCTTTAAGCCTTGTTTTTCTGATAGAGTTTTTAAAGGATGTAGGATGGAGGGGTGTTCAAAATCGGTGGTGATTATGCTACCCCTTTTGTTCCATACAGCACCTTTTATAGCAAGGTTGTTGCTCTCCGTAGAGCTTGATGTAAAAATTACTTCGGAGTTAGCGCATTTAAGAAATTCTGCCACAACTGCCCTTGACCTTACGAGCATCTCCTTTGATTTTGTGGATAAGGCGTTTAGTCCAGAGGGGTTTATAAAAAAGTAGGGTAGATTGTGGTAAACTTCTCTAAAGACCTCTGGAAAGGGGAAGGAGGAGTATGGTTCATAGATCATGCATAAACTCCTCTAGGGAAAGTCTTACAAGTGTCTCCTTTGTTGGCTTACCTTCCTTATCCCAGCCAAAGGCATCGTAAAACTCTTCTATCATAGACTCAAGCTCCTCTTCTGTAGTTCGATATCCCATCTCTGTACATTCCTTCTTTATCCTATGGGGCAAAGTGTCATCCTTTCTGGAGAAGCCTTCTCTCACGTTGAAAAGCCTTTCAAGTGTATAGATCCTTTCTCCTATCTTGTAAAGCTCCTCCATGGAGATCTCCCAATCCATCAAGGCGTTAACCATGTTTAGTATCTCCTCATTGAGCACATACCCCACAACCCTTTCCGCACTGAGACAGTAGATGATGCTGTTGACCACAGATGTCCAAACAGCAAGGTCCTTACCCAGTCTTCCTTTACCCTCTGGCTTTCCTAAGGGTACTATATTATTCTCTTCCATTCCAGGCCTTATATCGCAATGCACTGGCCCTCTGTTGGAAACGGCGTAGCCAAGAGCCTGAGTCTTTACAGCCCTTGGAGAATGCCCTGCTATCTCCATACCTTTGACTGTCAAAAGAAAGGACTCTCCTATACCAAGGAGCTTAGAGGCCCTCTGAGAACCTTCCGCAAGCACATCACCTATACCCTCCCTAAAGGCTATCTTCTTTAATAGTTCTTTTACAGCTTCAGTGTTGCCAAAATTAAGCTCGAGCCCATCCAAACTTTCTTTGCTTATGAGCCCCTTCTCATAACACTCCATAATCCATGCCATCACTCCACCGGTTTGTATCTGCCCAAGCCCAAGCTCGTCTGTCAGCCTATCCAAGCTTATCAGCTCATCCAGGTCCCAGTTTCCAATGGCTGTTCCCATAGAAAAGATGCCCTCATACTCCGGCCCAATGGTGAAGGTATCTTTACCCACAGAGTATTTTCCACAGGGAACTATGCATCCAAAACAGGAAACATCCTTTATCACCTTACTCCTCAACGATTCTCCGCTTATCTTTTCTGCAAAGGGGAAGGTCTCCCTTTGCCAGTTATATGAAGGCAGAGCGCCAATATGCTGAAGGTGCATAACTCCTGCAGCCGTTCCAAACATCACAAGATTCTTAACTCCAGGATGTTTATAGACCCTTTCCTCAAAGCCCTTTATAAAGTTAATGAGTCTATCAGGATTACGAGGTTTTAATAGCCTTTCCCCTCTTACTGTAATGGCCTTCACCCTTTTTGAACCGAGGACGGCACCAATACCACCGGTGCCCACAGCCCTTAGGTCTGATATGACGCAGGCATACTTTACAAGATTTTCACCAGCTGGACCGATGACGAGAGTCTTCACATCCTCTCCATACTTTTCCTTTAACCTTTTTTGAGCAATACTTGTGTAGGAACCTTTTAACTCCTCTGCCTTGTTAAAGTAAACCTTATCGTTCTCTATGTGTATGTGTGTCCAATCATGGCAGGCTCCAGTGAGTATAATACCATCCCATCCAGCAAACTTTATTTCTTGCCCAAACTCACCCCCGCAGAAGCCTTTGGTAAAGCCAAGCGTCTGGGGAGATTTGGTAAACATGGCGAATTTTGAAGCCATAGGTAAGAGGGTACCGTTCGCTGGGCCTGTGTTGATTATCACAGGATTATCCTCCGAAAGTGGATCGGCACCTCTTTTTGTAAACTTGTAAAGAAGGTATACACCTAAGCCGTTTCCTCCCAAGTACTTCTCTACAAGCCCTTCTGGCACTTCGTAAACATCATACTTCCTCTCCGTGAGGTCTATTAGAAGATACCTACCCCACCAACTCATGGTACAAACTCCAAAGCATTTAGGTAACAGAAATCAATACAGTACAATCCCTTACAGTCTTCACAACAGCTCAGCCTGTATGCGATGGGCTTATTCCCTATGTCCGTTTTTATCTCAATGGAGGAGTACCTTGGATTAAAACCTCCCTTTTTATAGAAGGAACATGCCAGCATGCACCTTTTGCATCCTGAGCAAAGGTCTAAGTTTAACCTTATCATCTTATCCTCCTGCAGTTGGGAGTGTTATCACAAGCTCATCATCTTCCTTCACCGCTTCTGCCTCATTACAAACCAGCCTGCCGTTTAATATTAGAAGTATGCCATCCCACAAGTGGCCTCCGTTGTAAAGGAGAGTATCCATGCCTTTTAAGTTGGAAATCCTGTCAAGCACATCCTTTATGGTTTTAACGTTTTCTATTTCAATAACCTCCTTTCCGGCAACATATGCAAGGTAGCCCAACAGTCTCACCCTCATCCTACACTTAATTATGCAAAGAATATGCCAAGGCTTTTATCCTTTCTTTGTAAACTTTTTTACAAAAACATATGTAAGCTTCATTACAAAACATGTATGGAAAATTACAAAGTGCCTTTATTCCCACTGGCACAGATGTTGCATATATTATTTTAGGATGGATACGGAGATTTTAAAGAGGTTTATGAGCGGTGAGCTTCAACTTCTTTATAACTTATCAAAAAAACTCACCACCATGAATTTAAACCCTGGGCAGTTAATGAAGGACTTGGTATATATGCTTGGTGAGTTAGAGGGTGTTAGGAGGGTGGCCCTTTACGTTGCCAATGCGGATACATCCAGCGTATCCTTGGTTTCAAGCATTGGTGTAAATGAGAGCAATGTAACGCTTAATAAGGAAGAGGGAGTGGTGGGCTTTATATTTAGAGAGGGCTATCCCGTTGTTATAAAGAACCTGATGGAAGAGCCGCTTTTCTTAAACAAGATAAAGAGGGAGAGGCTAAACGATGTAAGCTTTATAGGCGTTCCAATTAGGTATGACGACAAGGTCGTAGGCGTTATAACCGTTGATGTAAACAAGGAATTTATCGCAACGGCATACTTGGCAGACCTACTTCTCATGGTTGCAAACCTTATAGGAAGCTACATATACACTTACATGAAACTAAAGGAGAGGGAGAGTGTCCTTAAGGAGGAAATAGCCACTCTTAAGAGGGAGCTTATAAAGAAGTTTAAGGTTGAAGGCTTCATAGGTGTGAGTAGGGCTTATGAAAGCATTATAAAGCAGGTTTTGAAGGTGGCGGAATTGGATGTTACTGTGATGATAAGGGGGGAATCTGGAACAGGTAAGACTACCCTTGCCAAGGTTATCCATTACCTTTCTAAAAGAAAAAACCGTCCTTTTGTTGAGGTTAACTGTTCAACGATTCCCACAGAACTATTTGAAGCGGAGCTTTTCGGTTATGAAAAGGGTGCATTCACCGGCGCTTACACCACAAAGATAGGCAAGCTTGAGGCAGCAAACGGAGGAACCATATTCTTTGATGAGATAGGAGACTTAAGCCTTACCACTCAGGCAAAGCTTTTAAGATTTATACAAACAAAGGAATTTGAAAGGCTTGGTAGCACAAAAACGCAAAGGTCTGATGTTAGGATCATAGTTGCAACGAATAAAAACCTTGAAGATATGGTGGCAGAAGGTGAGTTTAGGGAAGACCTTTATTATAGAATAGCTGTTTACCCCATATATATTCCACCTTTGAGGGAGAGGAAGGAGGATATCCCCGTTTTAGTTGAGCATTACATAGCCCAGCTTAGCAATATGATGGGAAGAAGGTTAAAGATTGAAGAGAACGCACTGAAAGTGCTAACATCCTGTGATTTTCCCGGTAATGTAAGGGAGCTGGTTAACTGTCTGACACGGGCTGCCATATCATCCAACATGGACCTTATAAAGGTAAGCGACCTGTCGTGCATAGGCACAGGTGTATGTTTTTCTCATATTAAGAAGCATATTAAGAAGGAGGATACTGAAAAAGAAAATATCCAGATGAGAACAACAGAACAAAAGGATCCTACCGTTTATGTGCCAAAGGATGAGAGGACTTTAATCATGGAGACACTTGAGAAGGTTGGTTATGTTAAAGCAAAGGCTGCAAGGTTGCTCGGTATGACAGTTAGACAGCTAAATTACAGAGTAAAGAAGTACAATATACCTATAAAGAAGATCTGAGCCTGTAATCTTCTAAATGTTATTGCCAGACTTTCTTTCACTATCGTAGAGAGCCTTTCTGAGCCATGGTGGTGGATTTGTTCTAAGCGCTTGTACCAGTTCATTCAAAATATCTTCAATGGGCTTTGGTTCGTTTACCTTTACTGGATGTATTTTGGCCTTTACTATTCTTGCGGCAGCGGTAGCCCCTATGGCTATAACAAAAACAATGGTGCAGTCTTTTATAGCCTCCACCTTTGAGTTTATTTTATCATACTCCTCATCGGGTATATCCTCAAAGTTCCTATACTCAAGGAATCTGTACCCCTCTTGGTCCACTTCGTAAATCGCCATAGTCCTTGCATGCCCAAAATGGTCATCCACCCTATTGAGGCTCTTTGTAGCAAAGGCTACTCTCATCATGCTCTCCTCCTTTTTATATGTTCTGGAACTTCGTAAGACATCTCTTCATCCCTCTCCATTAGCAAGTTTGCAAGCTCAAAGACCAAGTTAGCAGTCCCCTCGTACCCTACATAACCCTTTAGGAAGTGTCCGAGTCTGTCAAATATGGGAAGGCCAACTCTGTAATGGGGAACCTTTAACTTCTTAGCTACATGCCTAAGGTTGGTATTGCCCAAAACAAAGTCTATGTCAACCTTGCTAAGCAGGATGTCTTCAAGGTCTCCCACTAGCACATTTTCTATGGGTAAAGACCTAATATGCTCAGAGATGGTTGGAACAACTGCTATAGGGACTTCCATACCGAGCTCTCTCACCAGCAGGTCAACCATTGCGTATACAACATCCGGCTCACCGGCAACCGCTGCCCTTTTCCCCGTAAGGTAAAAATGTCCATCCACCATAGCGTCAAGCAGTCTATCCCTCCACCTCCTTAGGTTTGCGCTTGGTTCTTTCCCGCTTATGTTCATCAGGAGCCTAATAAACCTGTCAAAGTTTTCAATGCCAAGAAGACTGTCAAAGAAAAACATGGGGATCATAAACTTTTTCTCCAAATACTCCCCTGCCTCCTTTGTACTCTCTCCCACGGCGATGGTAACCATGGAAGAAGACATGGTCTCTATCTTTTTCAATTCTGTGCCGTCAGGCGTTATACTGGAAAAGCCTTTACATGCCCCATCCATAGAGGAAAGGTCTGGCAGGATTATGGGCTTTAGTCCAAAGCTTTCTATAACTTCCCTTAAGGTATCTATATCCTTAGCTGTTAGAGCATAGCTCACAAGAAGGTTTACATACCCATAGCTCTTTCTGTAAGGCTGGACCACAAGCCCCTTTACAAGGGATAGTAAAGCCTCTCTGTATCCATCATGGAAAGACCCTTTATAATCAGGCGTTGAAATGCATATTATCTTTTTATAAACATAATCGGGATAGAGCTCCTTAAACCTCTTTACTGAGCCTTCTGTATCATCGCCACGGGTTTCACTGACACCCGTAGTCACCACTCCAACAAGCTCTGGATTATGTTTTTCCATGATGGTTTTCAAAGCTATGTGTAATTCATCATCTCTGCCCAACACTGTGGCTATCTCAGAAAGTGCAGTTGTCTGCATGGGAATGTTCTCGGAAAAGTATCTTGTGAGAAAGGTTTTTGCAAAAGCTGCACACCCTTGAGAACCATGAACCAAAGGCATGGAACCCTTGACCCCCAATAGGGCGTATATAGCGCCAAGAGGCTGACTGAGCTTTAGCGGATACACTGAGCATGCTTTTCTTGATACCTTTATTTCTGCCATGGTGCTGCCTCCCTGTAAAACTTCCACACTGGGGAGAAAAGTGTCCTTACAAGTTCCTGAGCCAGAACAACCATACCATCATAACCAGCATAGGCCTTTATCCTCTCTTGATTTGTATCTAAGAAGGGGACCCCTTCCTTCAACGCCACAAACTTACTCCTTCCACCAGCCATGAGTATATCTACCTTGAGCTCCCTCATCATGCGCACAAGCTCCTTTGGATTGGGGTCGTCCACCATCTTTCCTTCATCCCCTAAAAGCTCAAGCATTCTCTCTTTGTCTTCCGCTGTGCTTTTTTTGGAGCTTGTCCCAACAACTACCATACCAAGCTCTTGAACCTGAGAGACCATAGACCAGCTTTTAACTCCACCCGTGTTTATAAGCACCCTTTTGCCCCTTAACTTTTCAACGTAAGGCTCAAGCTTTCTCCTTGTTTCCTCCTCCTTTCTTTCTATTAACCTCTCCGTTCTGTTTATAAGGTCTTCATCGCCAAGGAGATGGGCAAACTTCCTTAAAGCCTCACTGGTGTTCTTGATACCGTAAAAAGACCCCTCAAAGTAAGGTATGCCGTACTTCTCTTCCATTTTCCTTGCAAGGTTAAGCAAGGCTTTGGAGCAAACAACCATATTCACCCTTGCCCTGTGTGCCATAGCAACCTCTTGGTATTTCGCATCCCCACTTATACAGGCAAGCACCCTCAAACCAAGTTCCTCAAAGAGCGGCATTACCTGCCAGAGCTCTCCGGCTATGTTATACTCACCAAGAAGGTTTATATCGTAAGGTGTGGTGTACTCTGGTTCCCTTGTTCCTATAACGTACCTAAAAAGGGCATCGCCCGCCAACTTATTACCCAAGTTCTTGCTCCCTACAAAACCAGGAGACTCAACGGGTACAATAGGTATGCCAAGCTCCTCCGATGCCTTTTTACAAACACTTACTACATCATCCCCTATCATGGCTGGAACGCAGGTTTGATATACAAAGACGGCCGGCGGATTATACCTTTCAACTGCGTACTTTATGGCGTTAAAAAGTTTTTCCTCACCCCCATATACCACATCCATCTCTGACATGTCGGTTGTAAAGCCCATTCTGTAATAATCCGATGAGGAGGAGCGTGTCCCCCTGTTATCCCATGTGTTCCCAGCACAGGGTATGGGGCCATGGACAAGGTGTACTGCGTCAGCTATGGGAAGTAAAGTTATCTGCGCTCCGTCAAAGGCACAGCCCCCTGATGCGCTCCCCGGCTTTGGTCTGGAACATCCCTTTTTCCTCTCCTCTTCCTTTTTCTCCCTGTTGTGGCCGCAGGCAGGCTCTAAGAAGAACTCTTCTAAGTTTTTCATGACACACCTCCTTCAATGATCTCTGCTACCGGCCCCCACCTGCACAGTGTGCTCTTTCAGTCTCTCGCATATAAAATAAACATCCTCTTCCTCAAGGTCTTCATGGAATGGCAGGAGTAAAGCCCTCATCCCCACCTCATGGGCTATATGAAGATGTCTTAAGGGTAAGCCATCCCTTATGTCCTGGGGTTTTGGATACTCTACAACCTCTATACCATCGTCCGCCATTAGGTTTGCCACCAGCGACCTTGCATCCTCATCATACCTTTTACCAAGATGTACGCAAAAGTATGACCAGTACATCTTTGTAACGTACTTGGGGAGAAAGATGGGTTTTATACCCTCTATACCCATTAGAAGGCGAGAATAAAGGTCAGCTAAAGCACGCCTAATTTTTAGATTTTCCTCCACATTATTCAGCTGTGAGAGAATAAGGGCAGACATCATATCATCCATGGGCTCCACATTCTCCTTGAGTCTTTCGTAGACCCTTTGATCATCCGTTAGAATTATTCCTCCATATCCCTTTACGATGGAACTTTCAGAAAAACCCAAAAATGAAACATAACCGAAGGAGCCTGCCTTTCTTCCCTTGTATTCTGTGAGAAGGGTCTCCCTTGAATCTTCTATCAAGAAGACCTCCTTAGAGCCGATGGCATTTTTTATAGAGTCCCAATCCGATGGAATGCCTAAGGAGTTGTTTACTATTAGCAACCTTACGTCATCGTCTAGTATGTTGGGCAACCTTTTTGCATCCATGTTTAAAAACCATCTTTCCACATCTGCATACATAGGTTCTATCCCCAAGAGCCTTAGGTAAGGGGAGAAATGCTTGAAGTAAGACAGTGGAGAGAGGAGGACCTTTGTTTTATACCCAATGCCCAAGTAGCTTAAAAGCACAAGCATAGGAGTTATAAGGTCCCTAACTGCTAAGGCATAGCTCCTCCCAACCACCTGACAGAAAAAATCTTCCAGCTCGCGCCTCTTTAGACCAGAAAAGGCGTACGGATATCCCATGGCCTCAACGGCTGAGATCATCTCCTCCCTTGAATAACCACTTGGCTTGAAAGAGATCATCATACCTCCCCTCCTAAGACAGCCTTGCTACCTCTGTATGGTTTTCTAAGAAGTGTAAAGCCTTGTGGATCAGCTTTTCACCTTGAGACTTCATATCCTCAATGGATTTAAATCCAAACATGTGGGCATTTCTTATACTTTTGTTAACAAGTATGAGCCTCCCTGTGTATATGAGAACCGTGCCATTCCCTTCATCATCCATGTTTATCACCACAGAGGTTATAAAACCGGAAAGCTTCTCTATAGTGGCGCCAAGAGCTTTGAAGTAAGCGTATATCTTAAGCATGGCCTTTGGGTCTATCTGGCAGTGTCCCATGAGGGACAAGGGTTTCTTGTTTTCACCCTTCAAAAACTCCTTCAGTAAATCTTCGTCGCTCCTTTTCTCCCATGTTCCATAAGTATCATAAGCTCTTACTTGGCTAACTATCTCCTTCAGGAAGACCTCACCCAAACTCTCTCCTATTACCATAGCCTTATCCTCCTCACCTTATCAAGTCAAAGCTGTAGTCCGTCTCAGCTATACCTATAGTTCTTCTGTCTGTCTCATCCAGTATGGTGTTAACTATCCAAACGAGAAGGTTCAAGGCACCCTTATAGAAGAGTATGCCGTACCTGTGCAAGTGATGTCTGTCAAAGATGGGATAGCCTATCCTTATAAGAGGTGTTCCAGTATCTCTCCAAAGGAATTTGCCATAGGATGTGCCTATCATGTAGTCAACAGGCTCTGTGAAAAGTAGGCTTCTCATATGCCAAAGGTCTTTACCAGGAAAGACTTGAGCATACTTGCCGTTGTCAAACTTACCGCATAGCTCCTTTATTTCTTCTGCCCATTCATCCCCCGCATTGGTACACAGTATATGTACCGGTTCAGCCCCCAGCTCTAAAAGAAAGGATGTAATACCGTAAACAAAATCGGGGTCGCCCCAAAGGGCAAACCTTTTTCCATGTATCCAGTAGTAAGAGTCCGCCATGGCATCAAGAAGCTTCTGCCTTTCCTTCACCAAAGTATCCGGAACGGGTTTACCTGAAAGCTTTGAGAGGAGCTGGACAAACTCATCGGTGCCCTGTATACCATAGGGTCTTACCACATAGGTGGGTTGTTTCCAGACCTTTTCTATATACTCCCTTGTCTTCTCCGTTGAGTATTTCTGAAAGCATACGGTAGCGGATGAAAACTTTGCCCTGTATATGTCTTTTATAGGTGTTCCACCATAGTAAAGTTTATACTCTCCAGTGAGCCCAGAGTCTAACATTTCAGAAGGGTCTGAGAGGACTATGCTATCAATGCCAAACTCACCGGCTATCCTCTTTACCTCTTTGTAGTCTTCCAAATAGGTGTGAAAGCCTAAGATAAAATTCAAGGTGCTCATGTTGTTTGCCCTCCTTTGCTGTTTACTTCAAGCCAGCTGAGAAGCCCGCCCTCCTTATAAAACTCTCCCTCCTCCGGGTCGTATTTGTCTACGTTATCCACGCCATACTTCTCAAAATATTCAGTCATATACCGAAGGATGGCTACCATCTGATTGTCGTATCCCGTGATGTGTGAACCTACGAAGGATGGTGTATGGGCAAAGGGTATGGGGAAATCTTCCGGTATCAAACCCTTTTCCTTAGCATTGGCAATAAAGCTGTTCAAATCATCCCCTATGACTTCTGCCATACATGTAGTATTAACAGCTATCATCTTAGGTCTGTAGAGAGCTATGGCATTTTGAAGGCCTTCATGCATATTGTTCTGTCCTCCAAAGACGGCGGCATCCTCAGTCATAGATGTGGAAACCATGGGCACTGGCTCTTTGAAGTGCCTTGCCATATGCGTTCTAAAGTAAGCCACACAGCCCTGCGATCCGTGGGAAAAGGGCAGTGTCTTTTCAAAACCTAGGGCGCAAAGGAGCGCCCCAAGAGGTTGGCATGCCTTGGCTGGATTTATGGAGATAGCCTCTCTCTTGAAGTTAAGCTCCCTGTATTCCCAACTCTTTGTCCATTCAGCTATCTCCTTAACCTTATCCTCCCCTACCCAATCTTCATACTTCTCCCTCTTGTTCTTTATCATCTGCTTGAACTCATCGTTCCTAAAGCATTCAAGGTGGTCCTTAATGTTAAGCTCATGATGTATACCCATGGTTCTTACCTCCTTATTGCTCCCAAGGAGCTTTTATAAACTTCCATACGTTGCCATTGACAGCCATATCCACGTCCCTTGCGAATATCTCAAAGCCTTCTATACCGTGGTAGGGACCGCTGTAATCCCAGCTGTGCATCTGCCTAAAGGGAACTCCCATCTTCTGGGCTTGATACTTTTCCTTTATACCAGAGGCTATAAGGTCTGGTCTCAGCTTCCTGGTGAGCTCTTCTATCTCATAGGCTGTAGCGTCATCCACTATTATGGTTGCGTTCTTATCTATGTAATGGAGTGTCCTTTCATAGTCATCTTGATGGGCAAACTCGTAACCCGTTGCTACTACGTTCATACCGAGGTCTTCAAAAGCAGTGATGATGTGCCTTGGCCTGAGGCCGCCTACGTAGAGGAGCACCGTTTTGCCTTCAAGCCTTGGCCTGTACTTCTCTATAACCCTTTCAAGCCTTGGCTTGTATTCCTTCTCTATAAGCTCCTCTGTCCTTTCTTTTATCTTGTCGTCAAAGAGGCTGGCTATCTTTCTCATGGATGCAAATATCTGAGTGGGACCAAAGAAGTTATACTCCACCCATGGTATACCAAACCTCTCCTCAAAATACCTGGCTAAGTAGTTGGAAGACCTATAGCAATGAACCAAAATGTATTTAACTCTGACAGCGTTTGCCACCTCGCTTATGGTACCATCACCAGACCACTGGGTCACTACATTCAAACCCATCGCTTCTAAGATCTTTCTAGAAGCCCATGCATCACCACCTATGTTGTAATCTCCCCATATGGCAACATCGTAGGGCGAAGCTTCTATCTCCTGTCCCTTTATCCCCTTTTCGTAAATCCAATCTCTCATGGAGTCGTTGGCTATATGGTGGCCAAGGGATTGGGAAACACCCCTAAAACCTTCGCACCTTACTGGCACTATTATCTTACCCGTCTCCTTTGCGGTCTGCCTGGCCACCGCTTCAATGTCATCCCCTATAAGTCCTATGGGACACTCAGACTGTATGGTTATACCCTTTGTTAGAGGGAAAAGTGTGGCAAGCTCATGAATGGCCTTTGTAAGCTTTTTATCCCCACCGAAAACTATATCCCTTTCTTGAAAGTCAGTTGTAAAATGTGGCGTAACAAAGGTGTCAATACCCGTTGTTCCTATATAGTAATTTCTCCTTCCTGCCCTTGAGTAGTAACCGCAGCCGACGGGACCATGGGATATGTGTATCATATCCTTTACAGGACCCCAGACCACACCCTTTGAACCCGCATAAGCACAACCTCTAACTGTCATCACACCGGGCCTTGTCTTTACGTTAGACTTGGGAATGCACTTGGTTTCTCCAACGTCGGCGACTTGAATATGCTTTGCCCTGTCCTTCTTTGCCTTTGTAGGGTATGCCTTGAGTATCTCTTCCACTAACTTAAGGGCTGTTTCTTTATCAACAACTATACCCATGATAAACCTCCTATGCCACCTCTTCTGGCTTCATAATGCCATAATCAACCAATAACTGCTCCAGCTCATCCATGGTCAAAGGTGTGGGAATGCTGAGCTTGGTGTTTTCCTCTATCTTCCTTGCAAGCGTTCTGTATTCATCAGCCATAGGGTGCTCTGGTGCATACTCTATGACCGTCTGCCTTCTTAGCTCTGCCTCCTGGACTATGTTGTTTCTAGGCAAAAAGTGTACCATCTGAGTCCCAAGCTTTTCTGCCAAAGCCTCTATAAGCTCCTTTTCGTTGTCCACGTTCCTGCTGTTGCATATGAGACCGCCAAGCCTTACTCCACCGCTATGAGCATACTTGAGTATACCTTTTGCGATGTTATTCGCTGCATACATGGCCATCATCTCACCAGAGGTTACTATGTAGATCTCCTGAGCCTTGCCTTCCCTTATAGGCATAGCAAAACCGCCACAGACAACATCACCCAGAACATCATAGAAAACATAGTCTAAGTCATCATCAAAGGCTCCGTTCTCTTCTAAGAAGTTGATGGCTGTTATAACACCTCTTCCTGCACATCCTACTCCCGGTTCTGGTCCTCCCGATTCCACACATTTGATTCCTCCGTAGCCAACGAGCATAACATCATCCAGGTCCAGGTCCTCCACAGAACCTCTCTCTGCCGCAAGATGCATGACGGTAGCTTGAGCCTTTACATGAAGTATAAGCCTTGTGGAATCCGCCTTTGGATCACAACCCACTATGAAACATTTCCTGCCCGCTTCTGCAAGAGCTGCCACAGTGTTCTGCGTGGTGGTGGATTTTCCTATTCCACCCTTTCCGTAGATAGCTATCTGTCTCATGGTTGCACCTCCTTTAAGGTTTTCTAACCTTACTTCACGCAAAAACCATGCCAAGACATGAGAATTCAATTAAAAGGGCGTATTTCAAGGTTTTTTTCTTTGCGAGGAAAAATTTCTTTATCCTAAAAGGTACAATTTATTGTAAGGAAAATTACACAAGGTTCATTATGAGGGCGGTTGCCACAGCTCCAGCCATTTCTGACCTGTATATGTAAGGTTTAAGAAGTAGAGTTAAAAACCCCCTGCTCTTTAGGAGTTCCACCTCCTCTTGAGAGAAGCCTCCCTCTGGACCTACCACTATCCCATAACTTTCCTTGTTTAGGTCTATCTCCTTTATGCTTAGGCTTCCACCAAAGTTATCCAGCACAAGGGACACCTCTTCTTTAGGATAAAGATCGGTTAGTTTAACAGGGTTGTCTATCTCCATTGGTTTTGGCCTTTTACATTGCTTAAAAGAAGCCAAGCTTATCCTATGCCACCTTTCCATTTTTTCTTCTATCTTTGACCTTCCTTGAAAGCCTCTTTTACATATAACAGGCACAAGCTTGAAAGCACCAGCTTGGCTTACCCTATCTATAACCTCCTCCATTAGTCCAAGCTCTACTGGCAAACATTGGTACAAAACAACTTGAGGTTTTGGTAAGGGTAAATCTAGCTCCTCTATTGTATGGCATAAAACATAGTCCTTACCTATGTGTGAAATTACAGCCAGGTAAAGCTTGTTTTCACAGTAGACTTCCAGCTGTTCTCCTTTCCTAAGCCTTAAAGCTTTTAAATGCCTAAACTCTGAACCACTTATCTTTAGTAAATCTCCCTCCCTTTGGGAGCATACCAACCTTTCCATACATTAAGAAGGGGCGGGCAAGACCCGCCCTTAGGCCTGCTTACTTAACAGTTTCTCTTAGGTCCTTTGCAGGCCTAAAAACTACCACCTTCCTTGCAGGTATCTTTATCTCTGCACCTGTTCTGGGGTTGCGACCCTTCCTTGCTGCCCTTGTCCTAACAGCAAATATACCAAAACCGGGTACTGCAACCCTTTCACCCTTCTTGAGGGCACTGGAGACTGCCTGGATGGCAGCTTTGAGGGCAGCATCTGCCTGCTTTTTGGTGATACCTGCCCCTTTGGCTATGGCTGAAACAAGCTCAGCTTTGGTCATGGCGTTCCCTCCTTAAAAGTTTTTGCTAGTAGTATAATCATATATCAACTTAAAGCAAGATGCAATAGTATTTTTAGGGTTTTTATCATGAAAAGTTTAGTATTTGCCTTTTTAGCAAGCCTAACCTGGGGAGTGGCGCCCATATTCTTTAAGCTTGGCTTGAAAGGTGGCCTTTCTCCAATTGTGGCTTTGGTCTTTCACAATCTTTCGGCCTTCCTTTTGGCTTTGGTAATAGTTGTAGCTACTACAGGTCTAAGAATGGACTTATCCCTCAAGGACCTAGCTTTTATAGCCTTTGGCGGAATCATGTCGGGTTTTCTGGGGCTTTTTTTCTTCTTCAAAGCGGTAAAAGAAGGGCATGTTTCTGTGGTAGCTCCTATAGCCTCCACTTCACCCTTGTGGGGTTCCCTTGTAGCCTTTTTGTTCCTCGGTGAGCCCTTTAGCTGGCTTAGGCTATTTGGTATACTTCTTGTAGTATGTGGAATAGTTCTTATAAGTATCTCTTCTGGAAAGTAATATTATCGCTATTCACTGGGTTTACGCTCTATCTACCCTTTTCCAAGTATGAGCTATGGCCTTTGGCCTTTTTTGTCCTTGTAGCTTTGTTAAGGTTTCAAGATGCCATCTTTTGGCTTCTTACGGGTTTTTTCTTCTTCTTCCTTTCTCTTAGGTGTGCAAGCATAGCTGCAATAGAGTTCGGTGGTGTAAATCCTTTTCTTTTTTACACGCTTTTCACACTCTTTGCCTTATTTTTGAGCTTATATCAGTTCTACCTTCCCATTAAGCTATGGCAAACCTTATTTAAAAGGTTCCTTTGGGCTTTGCCTTTCCTTTATGTGTTTTTTGAGCTTTTGAGGTCTTACTTCCCATACGGTGGCTTCCCTTGGCTCATACTTGGCTCTCTTTCTGTTTATATGCCCATTATAAAAGACAGCCTTCTTTACACTAACCTTTATATCCATAGCCTCTTTCTACTTCTTACATCTCTTTTCCTTCTTCAAAAAAGGTTTAAGGCCTTGTTCTTCCTTTGGATAGTATTTTTCGTCATGGGCCTTTTGGCCATAAAGGAAAAAGAAGACAAACTAAGGGAAGCTAAAACTGTAAGAGTGGCCCTTGTGCAGACGGCAGTGCCACAGAAAGATAAGCTAAACAGGGAGGCCTTCAGAAGGCATTCGGAAGATATAACGGGGCTTGTGGAAAAGGCCATAAAAGATAGGCCACAGCTTGTTATCCTTCCAGAGTCTGCCCTTTACTTTTTCTTTTCCGAAGAGGAGGATGATTACAACATAAGGCTAAAAGACCTGAGTATAAAGGTACCCATCTTGGTAGGACTAATAGATATAAGGGAAGGTATGAGGCCCTATAATTCCGCATACCTTTTGGCAGAGGGAAGGGCTGTAGACTACTATGATAAGGTTAGGCTTTTCCCAATAGGAGAGTACATGCCACAGCCTTTTGGCTTTCTAAAGGAGTTTTTCCCAGCCATAGGTGGTATAGATTATGTAAGTGGAGATAGAATAAGGCCCTTGGAATACAAGGGTATAAGCGTGGCCACACCCATATGCTTTGAGGTGGCCTACTTTGACCTTGTTAAAAGCCTATCTAAAAAAGCTAACTTTATAGCGGTGCTTACCAACGATGGATGGTTTAAAAACTCTGATTGCACCCACCAACACTACCTTTGGGGAAGGATAAGAGCTTTGGAGACTGGTAAATACGTACTTTGGGTAAATAATTCAAGCGATACGGGCTTTATAGATCCTTATGGAAGGCCTATAAAGAGGATGTCCTACATGGAGAAAGGGGTTGTAGTGTATGAGGTCAAAGCTGTACAATAACCTTCCTAATTTTATCTCCCTTAGCAGACTCCTTTTTAGTCCTACTTTATTCTTCCTGCCAGAAAAGGCTATTCCTTTCTTTTTTTTAATTCTTGCCCTATCCGACGCTTTAGATGGCTTTTTGGCAAGAAGCCTAAAGCTTAAAACAGAGCTTGGAAAGGTTCTTGATCCCTTGGCTGACAAGGTAATGATGCTATGCGGTCTTTTTCTCTGTGTCTTTAAATTAAACAGCCTACCATCTTGGCTACTCTACCTTACGCTTATGAGGGATCTTTTCTTAGTGCTTGGTTCTCTTTTCCTTGTACTTAAAGGCATAGGAATTCCTGAGGCGAGGCCTCTTGGCAAGGCTTTTACTTTCTATCTATCTATACTTGTTTTCCTTTCCATGATAAACCCTATACCCTTATGGTCCTTATGGCTTGCCTTACTTCTTCTCCTTCTATCTTGGATTGACTATACTATCCTTGGTATAAAAGGTATCAAAAGTCAAACTTCTTCCTCACTCTAACCCTATACTCTTGAGACCTGTCCGAGTATATCCTACCTCCTATGGAGGTATTGGGTGTTAGCTTTACTTCTCCTCCTGTGTAAGTCTCCTTTGGGTTTTTAAGTGTACTTTGTTTGTGCTCTACAGATATTTTTTCCGTTATGTCCTTTGATATAGTGGCGTTTATCCCCACCTCACCAGTGGGGGACACTGTTGGAGATACCTGAAGTTTTACATCAAGCCCTGTTATATTTTGGGCACCTTTCATAAGTTGGTTAAGCTGTGGCACTTGGCTTATAAGGGCATCCGCCACAGGTATTAGCCCTTCGCTCCCTTTACCACCCAAAACTAAAGTGCTTAAAACCTCTCTCATATCCCTTGGTGGTTCGGACCTTACTAAAGCCTTTGGATATTGTGGATTTCCTTTTATATCAATGATAATGCTGTAGTCGGGTGTAGGTGTAAGGACTGTGAGGTCAAGGTGGCTTTCTTTATTGGTAAAGGCCGCCTCACCACGTCTAACATAAAAGTTTTTACCGAAGTAGTTGAGATTTCCACCCTTAAAGTATGCATTTAGCCTATACTCTGGTTCATAAAGGTTGCCCTTTAAGGTGGCCAGAAGGTCTGCGTATATAAAACCTTCCGGTAGGTTAATCCTCAAAGGCTCGGAGGATGTTACACTAATGTCTAGCTTTATCCTTTTATACCATTCTGGTTGGCTTTGCCTTTTTGTGGTAAGCTTTTGAAGGTTAATAAAGCCAGAGGTGTAAAACTTACCGCCTATAGAAAGGTTTTTGTAGTCTGAGATGAGACTACCTTTTCCAGACAAAAGAAGGCTTGCCCTCATGAACTGTTCTCTGAAAAGGATGGGCAAGTTTGAAAGTTCAAAATCCACTTTTGCAAGCTTTCCATCATCGGTAAAGTTGGCAAGCACATGAGCCTTTTGGTTGCCTCTAAGACTAATACTTCCAGAAAGCCTTTTTTCCCGTAGGTTGACTCGTAGCCCTCCCTCCAAAGGCAAGGCTACATACCTTGACCTAAAAAATAGCCTATCAGACTCGGCCGAAAGGGTCAAGCTTCCACCTTGATAAGAGAGGCTATAAGACACCTTACCCTCACCATCTGCCAAAATCCTGCTTTTTACAAGGGAGAAGAGCTTTGTAAGGTCTATGGTGCCAGTAGAAATAAAACTAAGAGCTTTGTTGTAGCCCGCTTTTATATTACCTTCTACAATACCTGTAATCCTCCCAGTTATGCTAAAAGTATTACCCTTGTATGTTCCCTTTTCAAAGTCAAGCCTTGAAAGAAGGTCCTGCCCAACAAAAAGCCTTATAGGCTTGATCTCCACGATCCCACTATTCCTATTTCCATTAAGTTCTATACCATCTGTCTTTATGCTTATGATGCCATCCTTTGTAGTAAAGCCCTCCAAAGAAGCCTTTATAATATCACCCTTTAGGTTAACTCCACCTTTTATAGGAAAAGAAAATTCCCTATATTTCCCCTCTCCCACAAAAGACGCATAAAGCTCCTTGTCCGCACCTTTTATGTTATAGCCACCATCCACGGAAAGTCCCATTAGCACGTCCTTGATAGACCCTGTCAGGCTGTAAGAACCTTCTTTAATACTGTATTGGCCACTGCCCCTTAACTTCTGGTCAATGTTGAAGGAAAAGGATACATTTTCTCCTTGCAACTGCCCCAAAAACTCCCCTTTTTCATAAGCAAAGTCAAAGGCCCTCACTTCCTTAAGACTTCCCTTAAAGGCTCCAAAGATATCTTCTCCCTTCTTTGTTATGTCAAAGTTCACAAGCACATGGGAAGACAGCCTATCCCTTGAAAGAAAAGCGCTAAGGCCTCCAATAAGATTAGCAGAGTTCTTATCCGCCTTTATATCCACATAACCACCTAAGGACTTTATCAAAATATCTCTATATGAGAGGTTCATATCTGTAAAAGAAAGTCTTCCAGAAAAGCTTTTTTCCTCTAAGGATCCGCCACCATGAAGAAATAAGGCATCGCCCTTTAAATTGATGCTGTAGCTATACCCATCAAGCCTAAAATGATAGCTTGCTGGCCCAAGGTCTATGTCTTTATAGGTTAAGTTCAAAAGCCTTCCATCCCCTTCTGTAGAAAGCTTTCCATCCCTTACATATAAGGACCCTTTGTAGGAAAGCTTGGAAGACAAGCCCTCCACCTGCAGCGGATAATCCAGAAGAGTCACTTCTCCCACCACGCCACCTTTGGAAATGCTGCCCTTTAGGCTAAGGTAAAAGGGCTGTAGCGCCAAAAAGTCAAAGCTTCCTTTTGATGTATGGCTGTAGTCAAGGTCAAGCTTAAGGGTGCAGTTGTTTAGTATATGTTGATCCACCCTTAAAAGGGGTGTGTGAGCCTGCAGGTTCAGATACTTCTTCTCAAAGTTGGCTTTTATGCTACCGCCTACCACAGAAGATATATTCCTTTTTATGTTTAAAAGCCTACTATCAAGCTCAAGGCCTCCAAAGCTTCCCTCAAAAGTCTTATCCTTCAAGGAATAATCAAAGCTAAGCCATGTGTTAGCTTTCCAAAGCTTACCTTTAAAAGTGCTTTCTTTCCTCCATCTCCAAAGGTATTCGCCTTCTATATCCAGATTCTCATACTCCCTCCTGTTTTTTACCACAAGTTTCTTCACCTTCCCAGAAAGGTCCACTTTCAGCCTTGTGTATTCCACATCACCCTTAAGGTCAAGCTTTATACCACCTACTGCGTAGTTTTCACCTTCTATAGGTTCTATACTTCCCCAAGCGGTAAAGCTTCCCCTATTCCCCTTCCAAAAACCTTTAAGGTCAAAGGAATAAAGAGGGCTTTTAACTTTGGCCATGTCAACGATAAACTTAGCCCCTTCCACATGTGCCTTTTCCAAATACACCTCAAGGCTATGAACATCTTGCAAATGCATCCAATAGGCTCTTGTCCAGCCCTGAGAGAAGACATTTCCAACCCTTATCTCCGTTTGCGGTATAAAAAGGGTTAAGCTCTCCCCGTAAGGTATGGAGTTGGTGGATATGTAAAGATTGTCCACCCTTAGGTTTACCCTGTTTGCAAGTTTTGTGAGGTTTGTAAAATCGTAATCAAAGGGCTTTTCAGATACGGTCTTTGAAATCTCTATAAGGCTAAACTCTTTCACATAAAAATGCCAAGGTTTTAGGCTAGCATTTTTTACAAAAAGGTGCAATGTAAGCTCCTTAGAAGGCAAGTATAAAAGAAGGCTTTTGAAGGTAAGACCCCTTTCAAAGCTAAAGCTGAGCCCTTCCACCTCCCAATAGACCCTTTTTGCCAAAAGGTAGGGCTTTAGGAAAAGAAAGTAAAAAGCAAGCAACAAAAGTATTAAATATCCTACTAATCGCATGATCTCTTACCTATAATTTTAAGTTGGGTTTTGATACAATTTTAAACATGGATGGGGGGAGGAAAATTTCTAGGTCAAAGATAGAGCTGTTTATTGATTGTCCCAGATGCTTTTGGTTGGATGTAAAACACGGCATAAAAAGGCCAGAAATGGTGCTTGCAGGAAACATAGGGCAGGTCTACGATGGCATTTTAAAGGGTTATTTTGATAAACATAGAGATGATTCAACTGTTCCAGATCCTGTGGCAGGTAAGGGTTTTAAGCTTTATCCTGCCAAGGATAAGTTAAAAAGGTGGAGAAGCTGCATTGAGTATCATCATAAAGACTATGGAATAACCTATTGGGGTAAGATAGATGATCTTTTAATAGATAGTGAAAACAGGATAGTTCCTTTTGACTTTAAAACCACTTTAAAAACATTCAGTCCAGAGGGCAACATATTAGAGAAATATAAGCGGCAGCTGGAGATATATGGCTATCTCTTACATAAGAATGGAGAAGCGGTTTCCAATGTAGGAGCATTGTACGTAGTGGAGATTGTTTTTACAATAAATTTTGAAAAACAGGAAAATCACAAACTTATACTGCTTGAAGACTTAAACTACCAAAAGTGGGATACACTTTTGGAATATATAAGAGATGTTTATCACAGTAACGATGAACCAAAAGCTAGTGATAGTTGTAAATTTTGTAATAGAGATAAACGAATTTTGGAATTAAATAATTCCTATATGTATTAGGTTTTTAAAATATTTCCCATACAAACCATCAAACATTGCAAAATATTTTACGAGACATCTTATGAGATCAACTTCTATAAGTCATAAGTCTTTTAACCTTGCTCTGGAAGTTTAAAAAAGGCCACTGCGAGCAGTATCCATCCTATTAGCCCGATGATACCTCCTATAATAATTATGGAAAGCACAGCACCTAGAAGTAGTAGATTGCCTGCAAGGTTAAAGAGCTTTTCACCAGTATATTTACCTAAGGATACTAAAGATCGCCTATAAAAGTAGTTTGCTACTATAAGAGAAATGTAATACCCTATAAACGCAAAGAAAAGACCTGATAGAGAAAAGGCTGCTAGTTTTTCATGTTCCATAAAAGCAAGGAGGGAAAAGAAGGAACTCATTCCAAACATTAGGGAAATAGCTGTGCCTATGAGACCCACGATAAAACCTATCAAAAAGTGGTTAAAAATATGGCTATCTCCAAAGGATTTGGAATATGCATTTAGGGAAATGAGAAGAAACACAAGGCCAACAACAGCTAAAAGCCAACCCAAGTATGGTATAAAGCTAAGAATTATAAATATAGAGCCCAGTGCACCAAGCAGCTTCTCTGTTTTCATATCCTCCTCCTTTTATATGATTGTACAGTTAATTATAACAGAAAACTATTTTCCTTAGTTTAAACCCATATGGTATTAGTAGTCTTTAAAATTAGTTAGGAACTATATTCACACGTAAAAATCCAACAACTTTAAGGTTTCTAAGGACACTCTATCCCTGTTTTCCCATGCCCAGTTTTGAAGTTCCCAAAGGTTTACCATAAGCTCCACCCTGCCCACAGACCTGTTATACTCTTTTACAAGGCTTGCAAGCCTTTTTGCCTCCTCCTCCGAAAGACCCAAACTGACCTTTCTGCTAATATACTCTTCAAGCCAAAACTTTAACCTCTCATCACCCAAATTTATCCCAAGGCCTTCCGCCTTCTTTAACAGCTCCTCCACCTCCTCCAGAGGTGCCACCTCTTTTAGCAAAAGGTAAAGCCTTAGCTTAAGGTAGTCCTTTACCCTTGACTTTAAGAGATCATCGCATTCAAAAGGGCTTCCTCTGGCATAAAGGATTAAGTTTTCAAACAGATGTTCATAGCTCTCTTCAAACTCCACATCCTCTTTAAAGTACTCCATGGCCCAGCCCTTTAGTAGCCAGCCAAGCAAAGGCTGTGGAATCCTATCGGTGCTAAAATCTTTGAGGTCCTCCTCTTCATAAAACTCTTCTTCCGTCTCCTCATCCTTTAAAAAGACCCTCCAGGGCTCAAAGCCCTCCACCTTGTAATAAAACTTTCCAAGCCTTCCCTCCTGTGGTATAAGGTCTGAAAGCTCAAGGATCACTATGGACCTTATTAGGTCCCTCTCTGATACCACCTGAGGCAAGACAAGCTTTTGCCAAACACCAAAGCCGTTGCCATAGATCTGCACATTGCTTGGCGCATCTGAAAGTATGTCTAAAAAAGCTTTTTCTACAGACTTATCACCAAGTAGGTCTATGGCCATTTTGGCAAAGAGGAGGTTTTTTACCGCCTCTATGCCCGATATGTCTGCAAAGAACCATCCATCGGAAGAAAAGGCATAGCTCACATACTTGTAAGCGTAGAGTAGTCTAAATATGTTCCTCCTTTCTTCTGGACTTACATGGCCTTTAAGATGCCTTTTGAAGTACTCTTCCTTTGACCCTCCCATTAGGACATCCACAAAGTCAAAGAGGGCTTCCTTTGGGTCAAGGGTGTATTGAGATAGAACATCAAAGAGCCTTTCCTTTACCTTGGACCTCAGACTTTCAAGGGCTTCCCTTAGGGGTTTTCTCCACTTTTGGTGCCAGCCTGGCTCTCCCCCCGTAGAACATCCGCAGTCAGACCTCCACCTTTCCACACCGTGGGCACAGCTCCAAGAGGTATATTCGTTTATATCCGTCTCAGCTTCTGGATGAAGGCTTTCATGGACTTTTTCAAGGGTGCTTATGTTTGGATGGTTTTCCAAAAGGTAGGCAAGGCCCATCTCCCCAAACTTTTTATGATGGCCAAAGGTTTCACCATCTACTGCCAAGAGCGTCAAGCCTTTTCTATCCTTTGTCTTTCTTATGACCTCATCCATATGGCTTATTAGCTCTCCGAAGGCTATATCATGGGATAGTTCTCCATCGTAGACAAAGATGTCTATATGGCCCTCCGGAAGATGGTGCCTAAGATAGTTGCCCTTTGTCTTTACTTGATGTGGTGCAAGGATGGTGTATTTTATGCCGTGTTTTACAAGGAGGGATAAGGTTCTTTTGTCTACCGCCAGCTCTGGAAGCCAAAAGCCCTTTGGCCTTCTTCCGAAGACCTTTTCAAAGGCCCTTATGCCCCAAACTATCTGAACCTCTCTGTCTTCTTCTGGGTCAAGGGGTAATATGGTGTGGTTAAATCCGCTGGCTATTGCGTTGTGACTTGCTCTTCTGATTTTTTCCACAAACCAAGGCTTCTCTTTCAAAAGCCAAGAAAGCAGACTATAAGTAAAGTTAAAGCTTATACCTTGGTAGTTATTGACCACTTTAAGGATCTTTCCATTCCTTGTGTGGTGTGCGTACATATTTGGAAGGTAGGACTCTCTAAATATTCTTTCGTTCCAGTTATCAAAGGGCATGGCTGATGGCTCTATAGGCACTAGGCCAAGGTATGGGTTTTCCCTAGGTGGCTGATGGAAATGACAATGAACACAGAAGAAGTTCATACCTCCACAAAGGCCCCCATCCTCTCAAACTTTTTTATCCTGTCTTCCACAATTTCCTCTGGCTTTAGTCTTAAAAGGTCTTTTAGATGTCTTCTCAAAAAGAACTTTAAAAGCCTTGCACTTCTTTTATAGTCCCAATGGGAGGCTCCAAAGGGCTCGGGAACTATCTGATCTATCACTCCAAGCTTGAGAAGATCTGGGGCTGTAAGCTTTAGGGCCTTGGAGGCCTCTTTTACCTTGCTTTGGTCCTTCCAGAGGATGGCCGCACAGCCTTCGGGCGAGATAACGGAGTATATGGCGTTCTCCAGCATTAGAACCCTGTTGGCCACTCCCAAGGCAAGGGCTCCGCCCGATCCACCCTCACCTATGATGACCGCTATGGTAGGAACTTTTAAGTAGCCAAAAATATACAGGCTTTGGGCTATGGCTCTAGATTGGCCCCTCTCTTCCGCACCTATGCCCGGGTATGCCCCCGGCGTATCTATAAAGGTTATTACAGGCATTCCGTATTTTTCTGCCAGCTCTGCCACCCTTATGGCCTTCCTATAACCTTCTGGATGTGGCATGCCAAAGTTTCTTTCCATCTTTTCCTTTGTACTTCTCCCCTTTTCCTGCCCTATAATTGCGATCGGCATGTGGTCAAAATAGCCAAAGCCTGCCACTATGGCCTTATCATCTCCAAAGTATCTGTCTCCGTGCAATTCCACAAAGTTTTTGAAGATAAGGTTTATGTAGTCCATGGTGTGGGGCCTTTGGGGGTGTCTGGCAAGGAGGACCCTTTCCCAAGGGTCAAGCTTAGAATAGGTTTCCTTAGCCTCTTTTTTGAACTCTCTTTGCAGCTTCCTTAACTCCTTCTCCTTCTCCCTTTCTCCAAGGGCATATAGCCTTTTTAACTGTTCTATCTTCTGATATAGTTCTTGAAGGTCCTTTTCAAAGTCCAGGAACATCAAAAAAGATTATACCATGGTAGGCGCGGGCGGATTTGAACCGCCGACCTCTGGCGTGTCGGGCCAGCGCTCTGCCAGCTGAGCTACGCGCCTTTAGAGTTATAATTATAACATGCTATTCGTACTTTCTGCACCTTCCGGAACGGGCAAGACCACTGTGGCAGAAAGGCTGCTCAAAAGCTGTCCCGGTATAAGGAGGATAGTAACGGCCACCACAAGGTCCAAAAGGGAAGGGGAGGTGCACGGAGTAGATTACCTTTTTATAAGCTATGAGGAGTTTGAAAAAAAGATAGAAGAAGGCTACTTTTTGGAGTATGCGGAAGTTTACGGCCACTACTACGGCACTCCAAAGGACCAGGTGATAAGGAACGAAGAAGAAGGCGTAGACTCTCTTTTGGTCATAGACGTGCAAGGAGCAAAGAAGGTAAGGGAGTCTTACAAAGATTCTATCCTTATCTTTTTGATGCCACCAAGCCTTGAAGAACTAAGAAGAAGACTGCTTACAAGGGGCTACGGCACAGAAAATCTGGAAAAGAGGCTAAGAAAGGCTGAAGAAGAAATAGCTTGTGCCAAATACTTTGACTATATTGTAGTAAACGAGTTTATAGACAGAACGGTGGAGGCTCTGTGTCATATAATTAAGGCTCAAAGGTATAAAAAGGAGAACTTTTTAGGAAAACCTTCTTCCTTGGATAGGGAGATTTTTAAAATTATAGAAGAGGGCCAATGCTCTACCTTTGAGGGATGATGGATATTCAAATAGCTAAGGAAAAACTAAGAGCTATGGGGTATGAGGGCATATACCTCTGGCAGGACACACCAGGCACCTATTATGACTGGCACACACATCCAGAGGACGAGGTGCGTTACATTCTGGAGGGTGAGATAACCATAGGGACTGAGGAAGGAGTTTATCATCTAAGGGCTGGGGACCTATTAGAAGTGAAGGTTGGCACAAGGCATTGGGCAAAGACGGAGAAAGGAGTGAAGTATCTTTGCGGGAGTAGAAGGTAATTAAAACTTTAGCTTATATCTTTTTCTATCTCACCCAAAATCTGCCTGATAATCATCTTTATCTCTAGAACTCTTACTCTGATAGTTTCCCAAAGTGTTTCATAATCAACACCAAAATATGAATGTATTAGTTTATTTCTCATACCAGCCATTTTTGACCATGGAACCTTCGAATACCTACTCCTAAACTCAAAAGGTAAGTTTTTCACCGCCTCGCCTATAATTTCAAAGCACCTAATTACAGCATAAACCACTTTTTTCGTCTTCAATAAACTTCTCATAATCGTATCCTATGGTAAACCTCTCAATTTTCTCCAAATGTTCAAGAATATCAACAAGAAAGTGTACAAGAGTTCTATTATACATACTCCACTTCCTTAAGTATAAACTCTTTTATCTGTGGTTTTAGTGCTTTTTTAATTACCAAGTCCACTTTAGATTGTAAAATTTTACTAAGAAACTCTTCTAGTTCAATGAATAAAAAGAAGTCTATAGGTCTTTCAAGCTCTACAAGTATATCAATATCACTATCCACCCTTTGTTCTCCTCTTACATAAGAACCAAAAATTCCAATTTCTTTAACACCAAACCTCTCCCTTAGCTATTCCTTATAAGCAGACAGTATTTCCTTTATCTCTTCAAGGTTTTTAACCATAACTTTTTAGTAATTTATTTAACTTCAATGCTTTAGTCAAGGCGTTCAAGTCTTAACAAGCCATGATAAAGTTTAGTATAATTGAGCTTATATACGTCGGGTGAGAAATTCCCTTTAAGCCAAACTTTCCATATCAATAAAAAGACAGCAGGGCTACTATAATAGTAGCCCTAAAAATCATCGGAGGTTTTTATCATGGAAATTATACCACCTTACCTACGCATCTACCAACAAATCCTCAAAGACCTTGAAAATGCCTTTCCATTCCTTAATGTGCCAAAAGCTAAAGCAGGCAGAAAGCCTAAACTCACAGACACACACATAGCAGCCATCTTTATACTCTCCTACATAACCAATACAAAAGTTCTTACATTAGCCCAATTACTTATTGACCCATCCATACAATCATGGCATATCTTCA
>Ga0101945_1000505_pt1 | contig 64821 bp, 57 predicted proteins | sample DewCreD2012metaG_2_FD_75246 | JGI IMG/M metagenome (GOLD analysis project Ga0101945, IMG submission 75246) | Hot spring sediment bacterial and archeal communities from British Columbia, Canada, to study Microbial Dark Matter (Phase II) - Dewar... ... | reverse complement strand
CCTTCGTGAAGGCGGTGAACTGACCGTCGCGCGTCTTGCCCAGCTCATAAAATTCGCGCCCGTTCTCTTCCACCACACGCAGCTCGCCCTTCTCCTTCGCGTGCTTGACCACCTTGTGCGCGTCGTAGTCGCCGCCAGGGAACAGATGATGCTCGAACTTCGAGCCGTACTCGAAATACTTATTTACCATAAACACGCCTGCCAAGATAAAGGTGAGGAGCAGATAGAACGCTTGTTTTTTATGTCGGTTTTGCATCGCTGCGCGCACCGCGCGCGCCATCGTGTAGCTACTAAACAGTAGCACGAAGGTGTTGAGCGTGCCGAACGGCACACTGAGTTCGTGGTGGGCGAGGGTGAACTCCGTCACATACTTGAATCGGTAAATCGCATATGCGGCGAAAATCGCGCCGAAAAAGAGCACTTCCTGCACGATGAACGCCCACATCCCAATCAGGTAGGATGTGTTCTGCTGCTCCATCGTTTCGAACTGCTCGCCTAAGATGCCGTCGCCGTGATGGTGTCCGTCGCCTGCGTGTTCCAGCGTAGCGGTCTTCTCCAGTTCCTTCACGCTCACAGTCGGTTAGCCTCCTCCGCCTTCGGTAGTGTACCTAATGGGGCGCGCAGGGTTGTGCTGCGCGCCCCCGCAGTGTTGCGTTAGCCGTCCTTGCCGCCGACGACCACGGGGCGCGGCTTGGGCACGAAGCCTGTCGGCTCCTCGGGGTGCGCGTAGTCGTAGGCAGGGCGCGTGACGATGGGGATGCGCTCGAAGTTGTGCGGGTCGGGCACGGGGTCAACAAGCTCCCACTCCAGCCCGCGTGCGCCCCACGGGTTGCGCTCCGTGACCACCTTGCCGTACTTGAGCGACCAAGTGAGGTAGATTACGGGCAGCAGGTAGCCGAAGCCCAGCACGGACGAGCCTGCAGTGGACAGCACATTCAGCACCGCCCACTCCTCAGCGTAGCTGTGGTAGCGGCGCGGCATACCCATGTAGCCCAGCAGGAACTGTGGGAAGAAGGTCAGGTTGAACCCGACGAACACGAGCATCGCCGCCAGCTTGCCCCAGCCTTCGGGGTACATGCGCCCGGTCATCTTCGGCCACCAGAAGTGCAGCGCCGCGAGGTAGCCCATAATCGCCCCGCCCACCATCACATAGTGGAAGTGCGCCACGACGAAGTAGGTATCGGTCAGATGCACATTCGTCGCCATCGCCGCCAAGTGCAAGCCCGTCAGCCCGCCGATGACGAATAGCCCCATAAAGCCGAGCGCGTACAGCATCGGCGTATCCCAGTGGACGCGCCCTTTCCAAATCGTCGCCATCCAGTTGAAAATCTTGATTGCGGACGGAATCGCCACAATCCAGGTCAGGAACGAGAAGACGATGCCCGCGTACATCGACTGCCCCGTGCTGAACATATGGTGTCCCCACACGAGGAAGCCGATGATGGCAATCGCCAAGCTGGAGAACGCGACGAAGTGGTAACCGAACACGCGTCGCTTGCTGAACGCCGACAGCACCTCGCTGATCACGCCCATCGCGGGCAGAATCATAATGTAGACCGCAGGGTGCGAGTAGAACCAGAACAGGTGCTGGTACAGAATCGGGTCGCCGCCCAAGTTCGGGTCAAAAATCCCGATGCGGAAGGTGCGCTCTACGGCGACCAGCAGCAGCGTAATCGCCACCACAGGCGTGCCCAGCACCTGAATCAGACTGGTGGCGTACATCGCCCACACAAACAGCGGTAGGCGGAACCAAGTCATGCCGGGCGCGCGCATCTTGTGAATCGTCACGAGGAAGTTGATGCCTGTGAAGATCGACGCGAAGCCCGCCAGAAACACGCCGACAATCGCCAAGCTCACCTCGCCTTTGGCGAACGAGCTGCTGTAGGGCGTGTAGAATGTCCAGCCCGTGTCGATGCCACCGCGGAACAGCGCAATCAGCACCAGCAGCGCGCCCGCCATGAAGAAGTACCAGCTCAGCAGGTTCAGGCGCGGGAACGCCACATCGCGCGCCCCAATCATCAGCGGCAGCAGGAAGTTGCCAAACACTGCAGGAATCGACGGGATGAGGAACAGGAAAATCATAATCACCCCGTGCGTCGTGAACATCTTGTTGTAGACATCGGAGGTGAGCAAGTCGCCCTGTGGCGTCGCCAGCTCCAGGCGGATGAATGCGGCTGCCAGCCCGCCCAGCAGGAAAAAGATGCTGATCGAGACAAGATACAGAATCGCGATGCGCTTGTGGTCGTAGGTGAGCAACCACGACGCGACGCTCGTCTTCCAGTTTAGATAGTTCGGCTTCTCAGTGCCAGTATAAGTTGCGGTTGCCATAGTTAGTTACCTCCTGTGCTAGAATCTGCCAGCGATTGGATATAGGCAATCAGTTGCACCAGTTGCTCTTCGGAGACCTGCCCCTGATAGGGGGGCATCAGGTTCTGATAGCCCTTGTGAATCTTCGCGCCAGGGTTGAGAATCGACTCGCGAATGTACGCTTCGTCACCCTTGACAACGCGCCCGTCTTCCAGCATGATGTCGCTGCCCCAAGTTTTGGTGATGTCGGGCACTTTGACGGCGGAGTTGGGGTTCATGTGGCAGGCGTTGCAGCCGAGCGCTTTGAAGGTCTGCTCGCCCTGCTGTGCGAGGGTGAGTGTCCCGCCGCCCGCCGCCGCGCCGCCGCCCATCGAGGTGGTCGCTGTCGCCAGCCCCTGACCGCCCTTCTCCAGCCACGCCTGGAACTCTTTCTCGGGCAGCACCACTACTTTTCCAATCATCTCAGAGTGCTTCGTGCCGCAGTATTCCGTGCAGAGCAGGTGGTACTCGCCAGGCTTGGTGGGCGTGAAATACATCGCGTTGTAGCGTCCGGGTACCGCGTCGCGCTTGACGCGGAACGCAGGGATCGAGAAGGCGTGAATCACATCTTGCGAGATGATGGTCGCTTTTACCAGGCGTCCTGCAGGCAGCGTCAACACATTGTTCTCGCGCACGCCGTTGGGGTGCTGGCAGTGCCACATCCACTGCTTGCCAATCACGAACACCTCGTAGTACCCTTCGCGTGGGGCGTAGATGTCGGCATAGAGTTTCGCTGCCCAGCCGAACATAATCAGCGCCAGCACCAGCGGCACCAGCGTCCACGCCAGCTCCACGCGCAGGTCGCTATCGACGGCGTTGGAGCGATCTACCGCGTTGTTGTCCGCACGGTAACGAACAGCGAGGTAGATGACCCCAAACAGCACGATAGAGCCGAACACGACCGCCAAGCCCGTGATTGTCCAGTAGAGCAAGGAGATACCGACGCCCTCCTCCGAAGCGGTTGGCGGCACTAACGGGAAGTTCCACATCACTCATTCACCTCACTTGTAGTATCGGTTTTCGGCTTGCGACGGCGTTCCAATAAGATCGCGCCGCCAATCAGGATCGCCAAACTCAGCACAGTAATGATACCCGCCAGTTGGATGACGCGCAGCACGACCAGCCCGTAGCGTCCAGTGGACGGGTCGTACTGGAAGCAATACAGCACCGCGCTCAGCACGGGGTTGCCGATTTTGCCCTGCGACGATTCGGCGAGCGCGAACTTCAAATCGCGCGGCGCGAAGTCCACGCCAATCAGGTAGCGCGAGAGCTTGCCGTCGGGCGTGGCAATCATAATCCCAGCGCTATGCGCGTACTGCTTCGTCTTCGGGTCGTACACATACTTGAATCCGACGGCGTCCGCCAGCTGCTTGATGTTCTTCTCCTCGCCCACCAGAAAGTGCCAGCCCTTGTCTGCGCCCTCGTAGTTGTAGGACTTCACATAGTTCGCCTTCTTCTTGGCGGCGAGTTCGGGCGTCTCGGTCGGCGAGATGCTGACCGTCACGACCTCGAAGTCCTTGCCGATGCGTAGATCTAAGCCGTTCATCGCGCGGGTCAGCTCGTTCAGCACGACCGTGCAGAGCATAGGGCACTCGTAGTACGCCATTACCAAAATCACGGGTCGCTTGCCGAAGTAATCGCCCAAGCGCACCGTCTTGCCCGACTCGTCTTTGAAGGTCAGCTGCAGGGGCAGTTGCGTGCCCAGCTTCTGCTCGATGCCGACCTGACTGGTGATGGCTTCGTACTCCTTGCGGGCGGCGGTCTCGCCGATTTCGCCGCTGGGTCCGCGATAGAGCTGCGCCGATAGCGTAGCAAGGCTCGCCAGCGTTAGCGCGGCGACCGCGCCCACGCGCCAGCCTCCCGATACGTTCCATAGTCCGTATTCATAGCGCATAGCGATAGTCTCCTACAGTATATTACAGCCCGCGCTGCAGAATTAGTTCCTTCGCGCGCTCCACAGGAATACGCGCTTTGCCAGCGGTCTCATCCATAAGTTCGTAAGTGGTGGTTTTGCGCGTCTCTTCGGCGACGAAGTTCTCCCAGTCGCGCATCGGGAAGCCCTGCACGCGCGGTTCAGGGGGCAGTTGGCGCTGGAGCGCCTCTTGGCGCACCGACGGCAAATCAGCGCGCTGGTTCGGCAGCACCCACAAAAACACGAAGTACGAGATAATCAGCGAGCCGATAATCGTGAAGAAGATGACCACCAGGAACTGCACGGCGCGCCTGACCGACAGGTCGCGCTGCTCATACGGCTCTTGCTCTATGAGCTTCAGCTCTTCAGGGTCTACGGGTTTCAGAATATCTGCCATCGTTCTCGCCTCCTCAGTGCGCCGTCTCCAGCAGGCGCGGCTCGTTTTTGGGCACCAGCGGTCGCCTCAGCAGGTTGCCCAACATCATATACATCCAGACGCCGCCCAGCCCCACGAACGCCGCCACATCGTACACGCTGATGCTTAGCGTCTCCGTCCACATCGGCTTGATCTGCCAGAAAATCTCCACCACGCGAATCGCCAGCACAATCACCACGCCGAGCAGAAGCTGCTTGGGAATCCATTTCGTGCGCGGGGCAAGGAACCAGAAAAACGGCACGAAGAAGTGGAACACAGGGATGATGTAGGCAACATACTCCCAGCCGCCTGTGTTGCGCCGCAGGTAGAACTGCGTGAACTCGTACAGGTTGCCCGAATAGGTAATCAGCAGTTGCGAGAACGACACATACGACCAAAACACGCACAGGGTGAACATGAAGTTGCCCCAGTCGCGGCGGTAGCCCTCGTAGCCTTCGTGGTACACAATCGGCTTATAGAGCGGCAAATCGCGCCACGACAGCACCATGTAGAGCGCGAGCGCGAGCGCGTTCAGCCCGAAGCCCGCAATCATAATCACCGCGTACATCGTGGAGAACCAGTGCGGCATCAGCGACTGACCCCAGTCCACCATCGCCAGCGTGAACAGCAGCATGAACACCACGATGCCGAACGCCGCGTGCCCCGAGCGTTGGCGCGAGAGGAACTCCGCTTTGATGGGGTCGCCCGCCTCGTCCTCCTGTTTGGAGCCGTTCCACAGCCGATACGCAAAAAAGGCGAACACGGCGAAGTAGACCAGCGCGCCGATGGCGAAGCGCGTCTCGTTGAGCCACGGGCGTTTTGCCTGCAGCACGGGGTCGGCGGCGACCACCTCCTTGTGCGTCCACTCAAAGATGGCGTGCGTGACGAACACATCGTACAGGATGGGCAGGAAGGCGACCGCCATCAGCGGGGCAATCAGCAGCGCGCCCGACTCGAAGTAGCGAATCAGGGGCAAGCCCCAGCGTCCGCGCACGGTGTGCAGCAGCAACGCGAAGCCCAGACAGCCCAGCGACAGCCCCATCCAGTAGAAGAACGCCATGTGGTAGCCCTGCAGGGCGAGTTTCGGGTTGGTCGCCAGTCCCGACGCCCACACAGCCAGCCCCAGCGCGCCCAGCCCCAGCGCGAGCGGGCGTCCCCGCTGAATGCGGGCGCGTACTTCCTGTTCCGAGAGTGCGGTGGTGGTCGTTGCCATCGTTAATTCTCCTGCGCAATCGTGTTCGGTTGGCTGCGTCGGCGCGCCTGTTGCGCCTGCGCCAGCTTGTCAATGTCTTCGGGCGCGAGGTCCTTCAGCGGCGCGTTCTGGCTCAGCTGCAACACGCGCACATACGCTGCGACCGCCCAGAGTTCCTCGTCGGTCATGCGCGTGCCGTAGCCGTACATGATGCCGAAGCCGTACTTGCCCGAAGTGAAGAAGTAGCCAATCGGCTGGGTGAGCAGTTGCTCGCGCACGAGCGACGGCACAGGGCGGGGCCACTGCCCACGCAGGGCAATCATACCCATCCCGTCGCCCGCGCGACCGTGGCACTGCGCACAGAACACATTGTATTTCTCCTGCCCCTTGTTCAGGAACTCGCGCGTGAGTTTGACCTGCGGCGGCAGCTTGGTCAGCAGGTTGCCCTGCGCGTCCTTGCCCGTCACGAACGGGTCGGTGGGGTCGATGAGTCTGCCGCGCGCGATGGTGTTGGGCGGCATCGGGCGCGAGCCGTCGCCGTAAATCTTGCCGTCGAAGCCCTTCACAGGGTCCGCCAGCGCGTAGAACTCGCTGGTGTCCTGCGCCCCTACCTTCTGCTGCACCCACATATCGGAGCGGCAGCCCGTAAGGGTCAGCAGCGCGGTTCCCAGCACTCCAGCCATCCACAACGCACGCGCTCTCATTCGGGCACCTCGCTTATGCTAATCGGGTTCAGCGACTGCAGGAATCGGTACGCCTCGTCGCGGTTGAACTTCGGGTCTTTGCTCTCGATGCACACGAAGAAGCGATCCGTGCTGGCGCGGGCGAACTGCGGCACATTGAACACGGGGTGGTAGTAGGTCAGCATGCGGTTGTAGATATGCGTGCCGAAGAACGCGCCGAACGCTGCCGCCAGTACCATGCCCTCGAAGGTGATCGGGATGAAGTAGGGCCAGCTGAGCAGGTCGCGTCCCGCAACATTCAGCGGGTAGTCCACCATGCTTGTCCACACCTGCAGGCTGAACGCGCCAATCGCGCCCAGCAGCCCCATCGTGAACACCGTCCAGGGCACCTTCGCCTCTTTGACGCCCATCGCAGCGGTCAGCCCGTGAATCGGGAACGGCGTGTAGCAGTCGAACTTTTTGTAGCCCGCATCGCGGGCGCGCCGCGCCGCCTCCAGCAGCTGGTCGGGCGTCTCGAACTCCGCCATCAAGCCGTAGAGCTTGGGTTCCGTTGTCCCATGCGCCATTACTGACCACCTCCTTGCGGGGCGGGCGCGGTCGGCTTCGGCTCGTGCGCATGCACGCCGCCGTGCCCGTTATGCCCGTGATAAAGCTTGTACCACAGCTCCTTCAGCTCGGCGACCGCCAACATCGGAATAAACCGCGCAAACAGGAACATCATCATGATGAAGAAGCCAATCGTGCCGAGATAGAGCCACCAGTCGCTGCCTGTTGGCGTATACATCCCCCACGCCGACGGGAAGAAGTCGCGATGCAGGCTCATCACCACAATCACGAACCGCTCGAACCACATCCCGATGTTCACGATAATCGAGATGATGAACAGCACCAACAGGTTCTGCCGAATCTTGGGCGACCACAAGAGCTGCGGCACTATCCCGTTGCAGAAAATCAGCGCCCAGTACGCTGCCCAATACGGACCGAAGAAGCGGTTCACCACCAGGAACTGCTCGAACTGGTTGCCGCTGTACCAGCCGAAGAACATCTCGCACAGGTAGCCATAGAACACGATCCATCCCGTCGCCAGCATCACCTTCGCCATCATGTCGATGTGATTCATGGTGATGTAGTCCTTGAGTTTGGGGTACAAGATTCGGAACGGGATGACCAGCGTCAGCACCATCGCGAAGCCTGAGAAAATCGCGCCTGCGACGAAGTAGGGCGGGAATATCGTGACATGCCAGCCAGGCACGATGGAAATCGCGAAGTCGAGCGACACGATGGAGTGTACCGACAGCACCAGCGGGGTGGAGAGACCCGCCAGCAGCAGGTACGCCTGCTCCCAGCGCATCCAGTGAATCGCCGAGTTGCGCCACCCAAGCGCGAAGACGCCGTTCAGCGCGCGCGCCAGTTGGCTCTTCGCGCGGTCGCGCATCTTCGCCAAGTCGGGAATCAGCCCCATGTACCAGAACAGGAGTGAGACCGTGAAGTAGGTGGACACCGCCCACACATCCCACTCCAGCGGGCTGCGGAACTGCGGCCACATCGCAGTCCAGTTCGGGATGGGGAACAGCCAATACGCCACCCACGGGCGTCCCGTGTGGAACAGCGGGAAGATGCCCGCGCACATCACGGCGAAAATCGTCATCGCCTCGGCGAAGCGGTTGATCGACATGCGCCACGCCTGACGCAGCAGCAGCAGAATCGCCGAAATCAGCGTGCCCGCGTGCCCAATCCCGATCCACCAGACGAAGTTGATAATCGCGAAGCCCCACGCGACGGGCTGGTTGATACCCCAAATGCCTGTGCCCACCGCCACGAGGTACACAAGCGCCATCAGCAGCGCGAACGCGCCAATCAGCCCCAGCCCAAACACGATTGTCCACGCCATCGGATGGCGATCGGTCGGAATGCTGGTAATCTGATCCGTGATGCGCTCGTAGGTCTGCTGCCCCTCAAACAGAGGGAACTCCTTAATCTCCGGCGACTTAATGGTCTGTTGCATGGTCTGCCTCCACGCCGCTCAGTTCAGGATGCGGGTTATCGATCTTTGCAAGGTAGGTCGTGCGCGGGCGCGCGTTCAGTTCGCCCAGAATCGAGAAGTTGTGCGGCTGCTTGCGCAGTTGGGTCACCCGCGCGTCGGGGTCGTTCAGGTTGCCGAACACAATCGCTTGGGTCGGGCACGCCTGCTGACATGCTGTAATCACTTCGCCGTCGCGGATGGGTCGGTTCTCGCGCTTCGCGAGAATGCGCGCCTTGCTGATGCGCTGCACGCAGTAGGTGCATTTCTCCATCACGCCGCGCCCGCGCACCGTCACATCGGGGTTCTGCAGCAGGTGCAGCACGGGCGACTTCATGTAGCTGTAGCGGTAGAAGTTGAACCGTCGCACCTTGTAGGGGCAGTTGTTCGAGCAGTAGCGCGTGCCGACGCAGCGGTTGTAGACCATCGCGTTCAAGCCTTCGTGGTCATGCACCGTAGCCGCGACGGGGCACACCAGTTCGCACGGCGCGCTCTCACAGTGCATACACGGCACAGGCACTTGGTACACGCGCGGGTTCTCCGCCTTGCCCTTGAAGTAGCGGTCGATGCGCAGCCACAGCATCTCGCGCCCGCGCATCACCTCCGTCTTGCCCACCACAGGGATGTTGTTCTCCGCTTGGCACGCCGTGACGCACGCGCTGCAGCCCGTGCAGACCGTCGGGTCGATCACCATCGCCCATGCGTTGCGGTAGTTGTCGGGGTTCTCGTAGCGGTCGTACTGCCACCGCTCAGGGTACATCGTCGGATGTTCCCACTTGTAGCCCTTGCGGTGCGGCTTGTCTTTCAGTTCGGGGTCTTTCTTGAACTCCTCCAGCAAGCCTGTGAGGATTACGGGGCGGTGATCGGTGCTGTCGAGTTTGACGCCGTCTTTTTGGCGCGTGTCGATCAGGTGGTGTTCCTCCGTGCGGGCGACGGGGTAGCGTTCGGGCTGCGGCACGACTTCAACGCCCGTTCGGATCCACGGCGCGTCGCTCGTGCGCAGCAGGTAGGCATTGAATCCTGTGCCCGACCCTTTCTCGCCTGCGCGGGTACGCCCGTAGCCCAGATGCAGCGTGATGCAGTCGTCGGCGTGTCCTGGGATGGGGTACGCCGCGACGCGCATCGCCTGCCCGTTCACGCTCAGCGTCACAATCGGCGCGTCGCCCTTCACGAACGAGGCGTCCTCGAAGAACGCCCAAGTGCCCTTGCGCCGCAGTCCCAGCTCTTCGAAGGTCTTCAAGCTCATGTAGGCGAGGTTGTCCCAGCACACGCGCGTAACGGGCTTGGGCAGCTCCTGCAGCCATGCGTTGTTGGCGAAGCGTCCGTCGTAGACGGTCGGGTCAGGTGCGAAGCGCACCTCGTAGGTCTTGACGCCCGCCTGCACAGGCGCAAGCTCGTAAATTGGCGACTGCACCACCAGCGGCGTCTGCTTGAGGGCGACCTGCTTGACGGGCTTTGCCGTGCGCGGCAGCACGCCGTCATGCACGCCCTTGCGCCACACCGCGTCGAACTGCGCTTCGGGCGCGAGTTTCGCCTGCTTCCAGTGGTCTTGCACCAGTTTGAAGGTCTCGGCGGGCGCGCCGTTCAGCTGCGCCATCAGCTCAAGCGTCGTGCGCGTGTTCGGGTACAGTGGGAAAATCAGCGGCTGCTGAATCGACGCCGTGCCGTCGAACGCCCGCACATCGCCCCACGCTTCGAACGGGTGGCTTTCGGGCAGGTGCCACACGCACAGCGCGGCGGTCTCATCGACATACATCCCGTGATGCACGCTGAAGGGCACTTTCGGGATGAGTTCGCCGAACTTGAGGTCAACGGGCGCGTTGTAGGCGGGGTTCGCGCCGCCCAGCATAATTAGCACTTCGACGGCGTTGTTGGCGAGGTCTTGCGCCAGTTGGCGAATCTGCTCTTGGTGCAGCACGGGCTGCTCTTCGGGCGGCGCGGTGAAGACGACCGTCCTGCCGAGGTTGCCCAAGTGCGCGTTGATGGCGTGCGCCATCGCGTGGACGGCGGGCGGCTGCGCCTCGCCCACAATCATGATGCTCTGCCCGCGATGCGCCACTAAGTCGCCCGCGGCGACCTGCGCCCACTTCTGCTCGGTTTCGGTCAGCTCGCCCTCTACAGTCGCCTGCACGGGCGCGCCCAACAACTTCGCGATTTCGTACAGCAGGCGGGCAATCTTGCTGGAACGGATGGGCAGATGCTCGTCCGCGCTCATGCCCGTGACGGTGAACATCGGCTCAGCCACATAGAGGCGGTTCATGTCGGTCTGCCCGTCGCGGATGCGCCTGCCGTCGGCGAACTCGCGGGCGTAGCGCACTGCGCCTGGCTCCGTGTAGAGGAAGTCGCTGTCCAGCGCGACGATGACCTTCGCGTTGCGCAGGCGATAGATCGGGTTCAGCCACTCGCCGAACGCCAGCCGCGCCCCCTCGTACACATTATCGCGGTTAATCGGCTCGTACTGATACCACTTCGCCTGCGGGTAGGTCTGCAGGAACTTGCGAATTTGCGCCGCCAGCGTCGGTGAGACGACGCGCCCTGTGAGGATGCGGATGCCCGCCCCGCCTTTGGCGGCTTGCTGCGCCAGCGCGTTCTGGATATCCGCCTCGAACGCCCGCCAAGTCTCGATGCGCCCGAAGCGCAGCACATTCTGCGAACGGTCGGGGTCGTAGAGGTCGAGAATCTGCGCCTGCACAATCGCATCCGTCGCGCCGAGGCTGGTCGGGTGGTCAGGGTTGCCCTCCAGCTTGACGGGTCGCCCCTCGTACACGCGCCCCAGCACGCCGAACCCGTAGCCGTTGGTCAGCACGGCGGTCGCGTAGTAGTGCGAGACGCCCGTCAAGCGGTCTTCGGGCGTCTTCGGGCGCGAGATGATGGGACCCTGCGGCTTGTAGCCACACGCCGACAGCCCTGCCAACGCCATCGACGCGCCCATCAGACGCAGAAACTGCCGACGGCTCACAAAGTTGCCCAACGGCGCCGCCTGACGCGGGAACTCCTGCTGCAGCAACGCCTCAAACTCGGGCGACTGCTCCAGCTCGTCCAGGCTCCGCCAAAACTGTTCGCCTGCGCCCTGCAATTCGTTGCGTTTCTCTTCCATCGCGCCTCCTTACCGATGGCAAATCGAGCAGTCGCTCAGCTGCTCCTTGTGGATGTTGTAGTGCTTCACCAGCAGCCTGCCCAGCTCCAGCTGGTTGCGCGGGATGTTGTTCGGGTCGTAGGGGATGTTGTAGCGATCGAGCATCGCCTTCATCTCTTCCTCAGTGCGTGGGGTCTTGTAGTACATGTTAAACACTTCCTCTTTGGGGCGGATGTGCTGTTCGGGGTTGCGATGGCAATCCAGACACCACTGCATCGAGAAGTATTGCGACTTGTGGGTCAGGTGCATCTTCTCGATGCCCCCGTGGCACGAGGCGCAGCTGATGCCCTTGTTCACATGCGCGCTGTGGTCGAAGTAGACGAATTCGGGCAGGTTGTTCACCTTGTTCCACACGAGGGGCTTATTGTTGTTGTAGCTGTCGCGCACGGGCTCCAGCAGCGGGCTGTTCGTCCAGATTTGCGAGTGGCAAGTCATGCACACCTCGCTGGAGGGCACGCCCGCGTGCGCCGATTGCGTCACAGACCAGTGGCAGTAGCGGCAGTCGATGCCCAGCTCCTCGTAGTGGTGCTTGTGGCTGAACGGCACGGGCTGGTCGGGTGGCTCGCCGACCTTCGTCCACCACGGCGAGCGGGTAATCGCCGAGCCGCCAACCGCCAGCCCAACAATCGCCAGCAACCCACTAATCACAAACACACGCGCTAAAGTATTATGATGCCGCTTGAAGACCTGCATAATGGTCACCTCGTCGCTGGTGGCTGATATTCGGCAGGTCTACTGACAATTCCTGCCGAATCGCGCTTGTGATAAAATGCACAAACTTAGCCACGCTAAGCATATTTTCCATAGCGAATCTGCGGTTAGGGCTTGCGTAGGCGAGCCGCTGCGTCGCCTGAATCGCCTGCGCAAAACCTCCGCAGGAATATATTACCCTATCTCGGCGCGAATTGTCAAGGGATAGGGGGGAGATTGTGGGGATTTTCACAGAGTGCCCGATACTCGCTTCCGCGCCGATTTCCAGCGGTCGTGTAGCCAGAGCCACTGGTCGGGGTGGCGGCGCACATAGCCCTCCAGCACATCGTGCAGGGCTTGCATGATGCGCTGGTAGTCCGCCTGCGCGTCACCCGACGGCTCGAAGCGCAGCGGGGGCAGAATCTCCACGCGGTGGCGGTCGTCGGGCAGGCGCACATTAAACAGCGGCGCCAGTGGCGCGCCCGTGCGCAGGTGGAACACGGCGGGTCCCGCCACACTGCCCGCCTTCTGCCCGAAAAACTCCACGAACACATCGCCCGCGTTCTGGTCGGGCAGGATGCCCACCGCTTCGTTGGCGCGGAGGGCTTTCAGCACCAGGCGCGCGGCGTTCCCGCGCGGGAAGACGCGATAGCCGCTGCGCTCGCGCAGCATGGTGATTAGCTCCGTCGTGCCTGGGTCGTCGGCGTCGCGGGCGATTACGGCGATTGGGTAGCCCCGCATACACAGATACCGCGCCATCAGCTCCCAGTTGCCGAAGTGTCCCGTAATCAGCAGCACGCCCTTGCCTTCTGCGAACGCGGCGTCCAAATGCTCCAGCCCGACCACGGTCAGGATGCGTTCAATCTCGGCTTGGGTCATCGACGGCGCTTTGAGGAACTCGGCGAGGCTCACGCCGAAGTTGCGGAACACGCGCTGGGCGGTTGTTTTGACCTGCTGGGGCGTCCAGTCGGGGAAGGCGCGCTGTAGGTTCTCGATGGCTACGCGCCGATAGCGCCCCGACAGCGCGTATGCCAGCCGTCCCAGCCCCGCGCCGAGTTTCTGCGCTGTGCGCAGCGGCAGCAGACGAAACAGCGCCCACGCGCCCCGAAGCGCCCAGCGCCCCAAGATGCCTTCCAGCCGCTTGCGAACCGCCGACTTCGCCGCCATGCTGGAGATAGGATACCCCGCACGACTACGGCGACGACTCCGCCTTCACCTCTGACATGTACGGGATCAGCAGCGACACGCGCCGATTGGAGAAGTGGAACGGATCCATCGGGTTGCGCAGGCGCGTATCGGCGTAGCCGCGCACTTCGGCGACCTGCCCTTTCCACAAGCCCGCGCTCTCCAGCACGCGCCGCGCGGCGTTCGCGCGGTCAGCCGACAGCTCCCAGTTCGTGTAGAAGCCCCCGTAGCGGTAGGGCTGCGCGTCGGTGTGCCCCTCCACCACCACGCGGTTGTCCAACTTGCCCACCTTCTGCGCAATCAGCCCCAGCAGGCGTCGCGCAGCGGGTGTAATCTCCGCGCTGCCCGACTTGAAAAACACAGGCTCCTTGCCCTCCAACAGCTCGATGCGCAGCCCTTCCTTCACGAACTCGATCTTCACATACTCCTTTAGGCGCGACAGTTCGGGGATGTTCGACAGCGCGCGCTCCATATACTGCTTAAATTCTTCCAGCTCCTGTCGCTCGGTCTTGCGGTCTTTTTTGAGGGCGGTCTTGCCGTCTTTGGCGGCGCGGGGCATGTTCGGCGTGTTTTTGCCGCCGGGGGGCACGGCGTCGTTGATGGTGAAGATGGCTTCGTTTTTGCGCACGGCTTCCATGAACCCCACAGGGTCGCGGAAGTAGGCAGCAATCGCCGCGCGCGTCTGGGCGTCCATCCCGATCAGCCACATCACCATGAAAAACGCCATCATCGCCGTCACGAAGTCGGCGTAGGCAACCTTCCACGCGCCGCCGTGGTGCCCGTGCCCGCCGCCCTTTTTCTTGACGATGCGTATCTCGCCGCCGCCCTCTTTCGCCATCCGTTGACCTCCTTACGCCGCTTGCGCTGTGCTGCCGCCGCCTTTGACCGCCTCCTCCATCTCCTGGAAGCCAGGGCGCACATGCGGCTCGATGCTGCGCCGTGCGAACTCGATGCAGGTCAGCGGCGCGTCGCCCCGCGCAAAGGCAATCAACGCCTGCCGTATGCACTGGTAATACTGCGCCTCGGCGTGCGCGTTATGCTCCAGCGCAGCTGCCAACGGCTGGAACACGCCATACGCCAGCAGCACGCCCAAAAAGGTGCCCACCAGCGCGGCAGCAACCTTGTGCCCGATGGTCTCGGGTCCCTGATCCAGATAGCCCATCGTAATCACGACGCCCAACACCGCTGCAACGATTCCGAAGCCTGGCATCGCGTCGCCGATTTTCGCCATCGCGTGCGACGGGCGCATCACCTCTTCGTGGTGCTTCTCCAAGTCGGTCTCGGTCAGTTCTGCCAGCTCGAACGCGCCGACCGCGCCCGTCAGCACGACCTTCATCGTGTCGCACAGGAAGTCCAGCGCGTGGTGGTTGCTCAGCAAAAACGGGTACTGCTGGAACAGCGAACTTTCCTGCGGCTTCTCAACATGCTGCTCCAGCGCGAGCAGCCCCTCCTTGCGGGCGAGCGTGAACAGCGCAAACAACGCCTGCAGCAGTTCCAGAAAGGTCTCCTTCTTGCTGTAGGGGCTGCCCTTCATCAGCCCCATCACGCCTTTGATGATGGCGGAGATGACGCTGGGCGGATTCGATGCGACCAGCGCGCCCAGCCCCGCCCCACCGATAATCACGAACTCCGAGATTTGGATTAGCGCGGCAATCTTCCCGCCGTGCATAATAAACCCGCCGAACACCGCGCCGAATACAATCACAAACCCGATAATCGTGGTCATGCCGCCCGCAACGCCTCCACACTGGGTTATTCCACATCCAGGCGGGGATTTGTGAACATGAACCGATGGCGCGTGCCCCAATCTTTGCCAGTGCCTGTGGCGCGGATGGGTACACGCCCTGCCCAGAACCCGCCCGAAGGACACGGCGGTCATCTGGGCGACATGGCGGTACGGCGACAGAGAGTCGCCCAAGCCGCCGATGCCCCCATGGCAAGCGCGTGATGTGGTGATTGTGCCCATCGAGTAGAGCAGACACTCTACAGCCAGTCCGCAAGCGCCTCTTCAAGCAGGGGTACAAGTTCTGGAACCTTCCTTGTGATAATGTCCCAAAGGGTATCCTCGTCGAGCGCAAAGTAGGCGTGCGCCAGAACATCGCGTAAGCCCGCTATCCCCCGCCAATCAATCGATGGGTACTGTTGCTTGAGTTCGTCTGGAACCTTCTTCGCTGCCTCGCCAAGTATCTCCAGATTGCGCAAAGTAGCATCGTACTCTAACTCACTGGAGAAAAACTGTTCGCGGGTTAGATGTGCAGTATAGCGAACCACCTTCTGAGCACATTCCAGCATGTCCTGCAAAAACAGGCGCCCGCTACGCGACATCAATTGCCTCCTGTTCTACCTGTGGGCGCGCCCACGGGCGAAGTGCGCCGTCCATCACCAAATCCACAGGCGCGCCGAGCAACGCCTCCAGATAGCACTTGAGTGCAAAGTAGCCATCGTAGCCTGGCGGCGATTGGAAGCGCACCAGCAAATCAACATCGCTTGCCGCATGCGCCTCACTTCGCGCCGTAGAGCCAAATAGCGCAAGACGCTCCACCCCAAACCGCGCTTGGATCTCTGCCCAGTGCCGGCGGAGTATCGCCAGTATTTCGTCCCGCTGCACGCTGTAATTGTACCGAAATCGCGCGAACCTACACGCTACGACCTGCGCGGCTCTGCCCCGTGCCCCAGAATCAGCAGCGCGTCCAGCGTCAACTGCACCGCCCAGTGAACCCAGAAGCACGGCAAAAACGACCTCACGCGCAGCGCAAGCCAACTCAGCGCGAACGCCGCAGGGATCGAACCCAGCACTTCGGGCAGCGGCTTGCCGTAGTGCAACAGCGCGAACGCCGCCGCCTGCATCCCCACGCCCCACCAGCCCAGCCACCGATACAACCCAAAGGTCAGAAACCCGCGAAAGAAGAACTCCCAGCAGAACAGGTAGTAGCCATAAGCGACGCTGAAGTAGACCGCATACGCGGGGTCGGTCAGCACGCGCTTATCCAGCGGGTAGTAGGCGCGGAACTCAGCGCGCTGCGCGACATAATACAGCACAGGTAGCATCAGCAGGTACATCGCCAGCGCCCACAGCGCGCCCTGCTTGCCGTCGCCCCGCGCCAAGCCGTACTGACTGAGTTCGCCCTTGCCGAAAAACGCCAGCGACAGGATCGGCAGCCATAGCAGCCAGATGGAACTGACCACGATATATTCGTTCCAGTCGCGGTAGGCGGCGGGTTCGCCCTGAACGCCCAGCCAGCGCAGCGCGCTCACCGTGTACGGCTGCTGATAATACAGAAACAGGAACAGCACGCCCAGCCCGCCGACAATCACGACCTCCCACTCGGTGCGTTTGCCGTGCGTCATGGCTTCTCGGAGACGCGGTAGCGGATTTCGTACACGCGCTGCCGTCCGCCATAGCCGCCGATAATCGCCAGCGCGCCTATCGGCTGGTTCGGGTTCGGGTCGCGGGCGTACAGGATGGGCTTGCCGTCGAATAGCGCCCAGAGTTTGCCGTCGCGCCGCGTGAACTGCAGTGTGTGGCGTCCGGGCGTCATCATCTGATCGGACTGGCTGACTTCCGCACCGAAGATTCGGAATCGCGTGCGTGTGTTTGCATAGCCGCCGACGAACAGGATGTAGTCGCGCCCTGCGTTCATCTCGGCTTCGGGCGTGCTGGGCAGGTACGCCGCCAGAACGCCGTCCTGCACGGCTTCCAGTTCCACCCACAGGTCGAACGCGCGTGCGTTCAGCCCCGTGATGCGCAGGTGCGCCTCTGCGTGCCCGTCGTATGCCCATGCGCCGTCGCGCACTTGCCAGCCGTCGCCGATGTGCAAGCCCTCGGCGCGGTCGGGGGTCAGCACGCGCGTCGACTGCTCGCGAGTCAGATCTGCGGGTGCGCCTGAGGGCAATGGCAGCGCGCCTACTGGCTCCGTCATGCGACAGTAGAACACGGCATACGGCTCGTAGACCGAGTAGCCTGCGCCCGACGGCTTGAACAGGTCTACCGAGACGCCCACCTCGCGCCCGCCGCCCTGCCAGAACCACGGGCTGTCGCCGCCGTTGGGGATGGCGAGTTCAATAATCGTCGTGCGGTCGCGTCGGCGGCTGGCGTTCCAGCGCAACCACGGGGGCGCCTCGCGCCCGCGCACACGGATGCTGAGGTCATCGCGATTGTAGATGTCCACGAACTGCACCGTGTCGGTCGTGTAGACGCCCTGCCCCTCGCCGTCCAGCGCGATGTGCAGCCGCTCCCACTCGCCCGTGATTTCAAAAAGCACATAGTAGGCGTCCTCGTCGTGGCAGTGCTTGACCGTCAGGCGCGTGCCGTCGGCGTCCAACTCGCCTGCAGGCGGGATGGCGTCCCACTCGCTGGGGTCGCCGTCCACGGTTGCCCGCGCGTACCACACGAGCGGCTGCCACGGGTACAGCGGATAGGGGTCTACCGTGTCGGGCAGTCCGTCGCCGTCTTGGTCAGTCTTGCGCGGGTTGGGAATGCGCGACTGCCAGCGCGGCTTGACGAAGGTGGTCTGCAGCGGCGCGGGCGCCCAAGTGCTAAGCATCGCCTTGTGCAGGTCGCTCATCTGCCCGTCGGTGCGGGCGCGGCGCGGGTCGGAACCGAACCGCTTCTCGTCCAGCGGCAGGCGCGGGTCGTCGTCGGGGAAACCGTCGCCGTCCGCATCGCGCACCACCACCACCTCGCCGAAATAGATGCGCAGCCACTGTGCGTCGCTCAGCGTGCGATCCCAGTAGGGCATGATGTTCCAGTGTTCGCCGTGCTTGGCGGCAGTCGTCCACGGGATGAGCGTCAGCGCCCCGTCGGGGTTCACGCGGCGTTGGCGCGGGTCAGGGTGGTTGAACACGATGCGCTCGTCCTCGCGGTGCGCCAGCGAGAACGCGCCGAACGACTCCATCTGGTGGTGGAACTCGTGCGCGACCAGCCACGCCGTGTCGCCCCCACCCAGAAACTGGCTGCGCGCGGGGAACCCGTCGGGGAAACTGTCCACGCCGTAAGTGCCCCCGCCGCTGTTGTAGAACTCCCAGCGCTGGGTCTGCGGGTTCCAACGGCGCGGGAACGCCTGCTCAATCTGCCCTGCGTAGGGGAACTCTTCATGCACAGGCTCGGTGTTCGCGCGGGTGATGTCGCTTGTGTCCACGATGGTGAACGCGCCGCCGCCTGGAGGCGCGAAGTCTACCCCTGGATAGGAACGGCAGGCGGGCAGCCCCTTGTAGAAGCCTTGCGCTTGCGGGGGTTCCTCGCCCCAGCGCTGCCAGCGGTCGTCTATGAAGAGCTGGAAGTCCACCCAGAAGCGCATGCCGCTGTTGACCCAGAAGTAGCGGGCGGCAATCGCGTACTCCTCGCGAATGCGTGCGAGTTCGGCTTCGGACATCGGCTGGGGCGGCGGCGCGGGGGTGTTCGGGTCTTGGTACGCCGAGGCGACATTGACCACATTCGGCATCAGTAGCACCTTCACGGGCAGGCGGACGATGGTCTTGTAACCTTGCGGGGCGAGGGTCGCGACGGCGTACTCGCGTCGCCATGGCGGGCTTGCGCCCCACTTGCGCTCCTCCAGCGTCGGCTTCAGGTCAGGGTCGTAGATGCGGTAGTAGTAGCGTTTGCCTGGCTGCAGCCCTGTGATGCGCAGGCGGTGATAGGTGCGCTTGCCTGGCTCGCCGTCCACGATGCGCACGCCCGCGCCCTGCCACGGGTCGGCGCGCTTGCCTTCGGGACGCCACGCGGTCATCGGCAGGTTGCTCTGGCGGATTTGCACGCGCGTCTCGGTCGGCGTGCGCGTGTGGTACTGCAGCACCACATAATCGCGTCCGATTTCCATCACGGGGCGCATCGGGTCGTGCAGCGGCTGCGTATCGCCCTGATGCGCGCTGTAGCCCACAGGATGCAGCAAAACGCTCATAAGTCCCAGCCCAATCAGCCTGTGCATACGACAAAGATTCGCTGAGTGAGGCAATTGTCCTACAGGGGCGAGGAAAACAGTTGGTTTTGTCTGTGTCTACTCCCAGCGGATGTGGTCGTTGACGCCGTGTTTTTCGTAGACGCGCAACACTTCACGGCAGAACGCAACCATCTGCAGGTCACCCTCTTTTTCAGCAAGCTGCAGCAGTCGAATGAACATCCGCTTCCCCGTTTCGGTCTGCTTGTAGACCTTCTTCCGAAAGTTGCACTGTGCGCAGAGGGTCTGTCCATTCTCGATTTCCGACCGCCCTCCCAAATAGCGCGGTCGGATATGGTCTACATGCAGTTCCACGCCGTCAGCAAGCCCCTTGCCACAGATGACGCATCGGTACTGGTCACGCTCCAGTATCGCTTGCTTTTGCTCTGGGGTGAAGTCATCCAGTGCAACCCTTCCTGCAGCTTCAGGATCGTACCGATACACGCCTTTGCGCACCTTTATAAGCCATCCCTCTTGGTGGAGATGGCGTATTACTCGCCACGGGTCGCGTGGTGGGGTTTCGTTTCCTTGCAAGCGCCACTGCTCGGTGATCCAATCTACGACAGGTCCGTGAGGAAGGTCTGTGTTCGGGTGCTGCTGGAAATACTCCTGAACCAGTTCGCGGATGGTTTTGCGTTGCTTAGGTTGCCTCATAAGCGACAGGTTCCTCCTCGATGCTCAGCGCTAACTGTCGCGTACTCAGGTAATGTAGGATACGCTGCTTCGCCAACGCGCAGTAGGCAGTCTCGATCTCGATGCCAATCGCTTGGCGATGGTGCATTATCGCGGCAAGCAGGGTTGTGCCGCTGCCTGCGAATGGATCCAGCACCGTGTCGCCCACATAGCTGAACAACTTGATACACCGCTTCGGCAGCTCCAGCGGGAACGGCGCGGGGTGTCCGACGCGCTTACGGCTCTCGCCGTTGAAAGTCCACAAGCCGTTCGTCCACTCCATAAACTCCTGCGGCGTGATGTCCGAGATGCGCGTGCCAGAGGTCTTTTTCCACTCGCGCTTGTATAACACCACAATCAGCTCAACAGGCGCAATCACATAGGGGGCAGACGCGCTGACCCAAGACCCCCACGCCGTGCGCCGCGAGATGTTGCCCTCGTTCCAGACAATGGTCGAGTGATACTGGAAGCCCAACTGCTTCGCCAGCGTGGTGAGGTCTGCGCCGACGCTCTGCTGCCCGCCCTTGTTTTTGTCCAGCGGGATATTCAGACACATTCGCCCGTCGGGTTTTAGCCACTGGAAGCACCGCTGCAGCCACACTTCGCAGAACTCCAGATACTCGGTGTAGCCAAGGTCGTCACGGTGCATCCCGTAGACGACCTCCACATTATACGGCGGCGAGGTGACGATGAGGTCTACCGACTCAGGCGCGAGTTCCGCCTGCAGCACATCGGCGTTGTAGAGTAGGCAATTCGGCTCACTGAGTTCGAGGTAGGGCGTCATCAGAAAAAGTATACCTGTGGGGGCAAGGTTCTGTGCCCCTCCCCCGCTGCATGCGGGAGAGGGGCAAGGCGCGGGCAAAAAGAGCGGATTAGCCGCGCTTCATGCGCAACGCCTCTTCGTAGCGACGGTTCACGACCGTCCAGTCAATCGCCTGGATAAACGCATCGATGTAGCGGGCGCGCGCCGTCTGGAAGTCCAAGTAGTAGGCGTGTTCGTAGACATCCATCGCCAGCAGCACCGTGCAGTTCCACATGTGGAAGGTGTTCTGCGCGTCGCCGATGTAGTTGAACAGGCTGCCGTCGTCGTGGTCGTAGGCGAGCCACACCCAGCCGCGTCCGCCCATGCCTGTGCCCTTGAGGTCCTCCAGCCAGCGCTCATACGAGCCGAACCAGCGGGCAAGCGCAGCGCGCAACTCGCTGCTGGGCTCCGAACCGCCGCCGCCGAGGTTCTCGAAATACAGCTCGTGGTTCTTGAACCCACCATAGGCGAAGGTGTAGTCCACCTTCAGCGAGCGGATGAGGCTGTAGCTCTGGTTGCCCTTCGCGAAGTCGTCGGAGGTCAGCTGCGCCAGCGCGCGTCGGATCTCGTTCGTCTTGTTCACATACCCCTGATAGAGTTTGTAGTGTTCCTCGTGCGTCTTGCGCGAGATGCCGAATTTCTCGGTCTCGAACACTTTCTCGGGCAGGGGCTTCGCCGTTACTTCAACGACCTGAATCTCAGCCATAGTGGATACCCTCCTGTGTGTTGGGATAGCCAGCGCGTGGGGAGCCAGCACTGCCATCGCGGTGGTTGCCGCCGCCTGCTGCAGAAACTCCCGACGCGAAAGGCGTTTCACGCTCATAGCAGCGGTATTATACCTGTCCTCGCCGATTTGCGGGGCTACCGATCCATTCGCGCGACATCGGCGTAGGTCTCGCGCTCGACAATCACCCGCGCCATACCCCCAGAGACGGCGACCATCGCGGGGCGCGGGTAGCGGTTGTATTGGCTGCTCATCGAGTAGGCGTATGCGCCTGTGGTCAGCACGGCAATCACATCCCCCGCGCGCGTTTCGGGCAGTAGGGCGCAGTCGATGATCGGGTCGGTCTCACAGTGCTTGCCCATAACGCGGTAGGGGCGGGTGTGCGGTTCGTCGGCGCGGCTGACATGCACGGCGGTGTAGCGTGCGCCGTACATCTGCGGGCGCGGGTTGTCCGAGACGCCGCCATCCACAATTAGGTACTCGCGCGGCAGGCTGGGGTTCTCGTGGGGGATGCGCTTGACCGCGCCGACACGGTAGAGCGTAATGCCCGCTTCGGCAATCAGCGAGCGACCCGGCTCGATGCCGAGCGCAGGTTCGGGATAGTCGCGTTGTTGGCACGCCTCGCGCAGCGCGCCGACCAGCGTCTGGGCATAGGCGCAGATGCAGACGGCGGGGTCTTCAGGCGTGTAGCGCACGGCAAGCCCGCCGCCGATGTTCAGCAACGGCGCGGTGTAGCCGTACCGCTGGCGCACGGCGTCGGCGAAGGCGACCATCGCGTGCGCCGCCGCCGCAAACGCGCCCAAGTCGCTAATCTGCGACCCGATATGGCAGTGGAACCCCAGCAGCCGAAACCGCGCCTCACTGAGTGCCTGTTCGACAGCGCGCTCGGCGTCGCCATTCAGCAGGTGGAAGCCGAACTTGCTGTCGCGCTGCCCCGTTCGAATCAGCGGGTGCGTGTCGGCGTCCACTTCGGGCGCGATGCGCAGCATAACAGGAACCTCGCCCGTCGCAAGGCGTGATAGGCGCGCCATCTCCTCGAAGTTGTCCAGCACAATCGCGCCGACGCCTGCGTTGAGCGCCATCTGCAGTTCGTCGTCGGTCTTGTAGACGCCGTGCAAATGGATGCGCGCGGGCGGGACGCCTGCCTGCAGCGCGGTGTAGAGTTCGCCCCCCGACGCGACATCCAGTCCCAGCCCCTCGTCGGCGATAATCTGGCACAGGGCGCGGTTGAGCGCGGCTTTCGCGGCGTAGGCAATCTGCACATCGGGCTTGAGCGGCGCGAAGGCGTCTTTGTAGTCGCGGCAGCGCGTGCGCAGCGCGTCCTCGTCCAGCACATAGAGCGGCGTGCCGTAGGTCTCCGCCAACGCCAGCGCGTCGCACCCGCCGATTTCCAGATGTCCCTGCGCGTTCACCCGCTGCGTGCCCAATCGCATCGGCGGGGGAGTATACCTCAGCCTACTCTTGGTCAGGGTCTATGCCCAACTCACGCAGTTTCTGGGCAAGCTGCTCCGCCCGCCGACGCGCCTCCAACTCCCGCGCCACCGCCGCATCCAACGCACGACGCAACGCCACATACCCCACAAAACGCTCCCCACTCGGCGCATACACCCCAGGATCCACACCCGAACCCACACCAAACCGAATGCCCAACAACGGACTCACCCAACCCGCCATCTCACCAATCGCTGCCAACTTCCCGCCCTCCCGCACATACCCACGCCACTCACTCGTGTCTGGGTCATAAATGTAATACTCCAACACCCCATACTGCTCATAAAACGCCAACTTCGCGTCCCACTCCTCCCGTGTGTTGCCCGGCGAAACCACCTCAAACACCACCTGCGGCGGAATGTTGCCCTCTTCCCACTGCTTGTACGACCCGCGATGGCGCTTGGGGCGTCCCAGCACCACCATCACATCGGGCGCTTGGCGGATTTCGGGGTGCCCCTTGACGGGGTACCAGAAGTGGTCGATCGCGACGAACACATCGTCGCGGTCGGCGAAGATTGCGTCGAGGTTTTCTTTGAGGGTCATCATCACTTCGGCTTGTTTGGTGTTTTGCGCCATCGGTTCGCCGTCCGTTTCGGGATAGATGATTTCGGTCTGTGCTGCAGCGGTCTGCATCGCCATCACCAAAGGAAGTATGCCTCAGTGCCGCTTCTTCAGGATCGAAATCAGCAGCCACACGCCCAGCACGGTTGCGCCGACGAAGCCGATAATCGTCAGCGTTGCGCCGTAGGGGATGTCGCGTGTGGCGGGCAGTAGCAGCGCAAGCCCCACGATAAACGCCGCGACCAGCATGCTCAGCGACAGGCGCGTAATCATCGCGTCCAGCCGATCCAGCGTCTCCTGCGTTGCGCCGATTTGCGCCTCTACAGGCACTTTGCCGCGCTCCACGCTCTGCAGCCACTGCATCAGCATCGCGGGCATCTCGCGCAGCAGGTAGCGCCAGGTGTCCACCTGCTCGACGACCTCCTGCATGCTGGGGGTGGGCAGCCACGCGGTTTTGCTCAGTTGGCGCACGAACGGGCGCGAGACCGCGAACAGGTCGTAGTCGGGGTCTAACTGCCGCCCGATGCCCTCCAGCATCACCAGCGTCTTACCCACCAGCCACAGATTGCTCGGCAGGCGCAGGTTGTACTGACGGCACAGCTCGGTCAGGTCTGCCCAGAACTCGGTGAACTGGCTCTCTTTGAGGGTGCGCCCGCGATACTTGTTGAGGACGCGCTCCGCCGCGCGCGCGAGTTTCTGGCGATCCGTGAAGCGCGTGAACGCGCCCATCCGCGCGAACACATTCAGAATCCCGTGCGTATCCAAGCGCACAATCGCCACATACAGGCGCGTGAGGTTCAGGCGGTCATCCTCGTTCAGCACGCCGACCATCCCGAAGTCCAGCACGCCGATGCGTCCGTCGCGCAGAATCAGGTAGTTGCCGGGGTGCGGGTCGGCGTGGAAAAAGCCGTCCTCCAGCACCTCTTGGATGATGAGGCGCGAGGCGTTGAGGGCGATCGCGCGCGTGTCGTGCCCAGCGGCGCGCAGCGCGTCCACATCGTCCACCTTGACGCCCTCCAGTCGCTCCATCACCAGCAGCCGCTCCGTGCAGTATTCGGGGTAGAACTGCGGGATATGCACTTCGGGCACATCGGCGAAGTTGCGTCGGAACTGCTCGGCGTTGCGCATCTCGCGTCGGTAGTCCAACTCGCTCAGCAGCGTGAAGGCGAAATCTTCGGCGACGGTTTCGGGGTCGTACAGTTCGCCCAGCTGGGTGCGCTGCGCCAGGTGCGCCAAGTCGTGCAGGATCTCCAAGTCCAGCTCCACCACCTCGCGCAGGTTGGGGCGTTGGATTTTGACGGCGACGGGCGTGCCATCATGCAGCGTCGCGGCGTAGACCTGCGACAGAGACGCCGCGCCAATCGGGTCGGGGTTGAACTCGCGGAATGCCTCTTCCAGCGGGCGTCCGAGTTCCGCCTCAATCAGCGGGCGCATGGTTTCCCACGGCTCAGCGCAGGCGTTGTCTTGGAGTTTGCGCAGCTCCTCGATGAACGGGTCGGGCAGCAGGTCGGAGCGGGTGCTGAGAATCTGTCCCAGCTTGATGAAGGTCGGTCCAAGTTCCTCCATCGCGGCGCGCAGGTGCTGGGCGGGCGATTCGAGGGGCTCGGCGGGGATGCGCAGCTCCTCCTTGCCGAGCGAGAGTCGTCGGTGGACGCTGAGGTACTCCAGCGCGCCGCCAAACCCGTGCCGCGCCAGCACGCTTGCCACTTGGCGATAGCGTTGCAGGCTGCGCACGCGCCGCGTGAAGGGGCGCATCGCCTACTCCTGCGGGGTCGCCTCCAGCTTCTGCAGGATGGCGTCCAGTTTGCGCTCCACAGCCTTCATGTCGGCGTGCGTGGGCAGTTGCAGTTCGCGCAGCACCTCGTGCACTTCCTCGCGGATGAGTTTGCGCAGGGCGTTGCGCTCTTTTTCGCCGCGTTGAATCAGCTGCTCCACCATGTCGCTGGCTTCCTCGCGCCGGGCTTGCCCGCGCTTGACCATCTCGTCCACCAGGTTCTGCGCCGTCTCGCGCGTGAGCGACACCGCCCCCAGCCCCATCAACACGCTCTGCTCGAACAACTCCCGAATCGATGCCATGCGTTGCCTCCTCGGACACTATTATACCGCCCCGTGTCGCATCCACACTCGCGAAAAGGTATACTACAGCGCAGTCTACAACCAAGGAGGACGATTCGACTTGCAAGTCAGGATGGCGGACTTAGGCAGCCAGTACCTGCGGATACGGGACGAGGTAGAGCCGCTCCTAATGGAGGTGCTGGCGAGTGGGCGTTATGTGTTAGGCGAGCATGTGCAGCGCTTGGAAGACGAGGTCGCGCAGGCGTGCAACGCCCGCTTTGCGACTGGCGTGAGTTCGGGCACGGACGCCCTCAAGATTGCCCTGCGCGCGGTGGGGATTCAGCCCGGCGATGAGGTCATCACCACGCCGTTCACTTTCGTTTCGACGGCGGAGGTGATTGTGCAACTGGGCGCGACGCCCGTATTTGTGGATATTGACCCCGAGACCTACAATATCGACCCGCATTTGGTGGAGGCGGCGATAACGCCCCGCACCCGCGCGATTCTGCCCGTGAGTTTGTATGGGCAGTCGGCGGAGATGCGCTCCCTGCGACAGATCGCCGACCGCTACGGGCTGTGGCTGATTGAAGATGCGGCGCAGGCTATCGGCGCGCGCCACTACGACCAGCCCATCGGCGCGTTCGCGCACGCGGCGACGCTGAGCTTTTTCCCCACCAAAAACATCGGCGCGGCGGGCGACGCAGGCATGATTATCACCAACGACGATCAGATTGCCTACAAAGCGCGCAGCCTGCGCGTACACGGCATGAACGGCGGCTACTACTACGAGGACATCGGCTACACCGCGCGATTGGACGAGCTGCAAGCGGTGATCTTGCGCGTCAAAATGCGCTACCTGCACGACTGGACGGAGCGGCGACGGTATCACGCAACGCTTTACCGCGCGCTGCTTGCTGACGCGCCCCTGCAGTTGCCTGCCGTGCGCCCCTACAATTACCATGTGTATCACCAGTTCACCGTGCGCACGGCGCAACGGGACGCCCTGCGCGAGTTTCTGCGCGCGCGCGGCGTCGAAAGCGCGGTCTACTACCCACTGCCGCTGCACCTGCAGCCTGCCTATCGGTTCTTGGGCTACTGCGAGGGCGACTGCCCGCACGCCGAGCGCGCGGCGCAGGAAGTTCTGTCGCTGCCCATCCACTCGGAACTGACCGAAGACCAAATCGCGCAGGTCGCGCAGGGTATCATAGAGTTCGCACAGATGGAGGCAATCGCCGTATGAAAGCGATGATTCTGGCGGCGGGGGTCGGCTCACGCTTAGACCCCCTCACCCGCGCCCTGCCGAAACCGATGGTCCCCATCGTGAACCGCCCCGTCATGGAACACCTCATCAACCTGCTCAAGCAGCACAACTTCACCGAGATCATGGTCAACCTGCACTATCTGGGCGACCAGATTCGGGCGTACTTTGGGGACGGCTCGCGCTGGGGCGTGCGCATCCACTACTCGGACGAAGAGCAGCTCTGGGGCGACGCGGGCAGCGTCAAACGGTGCGAAGAGTTCTTCGACGACACCTTCATCGTCATCGGCGGCGACGACCTGACCGACCTTGACCTCACGCGCCTGATTAAGTTCCACAAGGAGAAAAAGTCGCTCTGCACGATTGCGCTCTCGCTGGTGGAAGACCCGTCGGAGTACGGGATCGCGCTTTTGAACGAGCGGGGTCGCATCACGCGCTTTCTGGAGAAGCCCAAAGGCGAGATGATTTTCTCCAACGCGGCGAACATCGGGATTTATGTGCTGGAGCCAGACGCGCTGGAGCTGGTGCCGCGCGGCGCGCCCTACGGCTTTGGCAAAAACCTGCTGCCCCTGCTAATCGAGCGCAAGCTGCCCCTGTACGGGTTTCTGACCTCCAGCTACTGGAAGGATGTGGGCAACCTGAAGACCTACCAGCAGGCGCACTGGGACGCCTTAGCGGGGCGCGTGCAGATTCAGATGCCCTACCCCGAACAGCGCAAGTTCGTGTGGATTGGCGAAGGCGTGCAAATCGCCGACGACGCCGAGATTGGCTACCCCGTGCTGATTGGCGCGGGGTCGCGCATCGAATCGGGCGCGAAGGTGCTGGAAAACAGCGTCATCGGCGAGAACTGCGTCGTCGAGGAGGGCGCGGTCGTGCAGGAGAGCATCCTGTGGGACGGCGCGACCGTGATGCGCGACACGATGCTGGTGCGCTGCGTCGTCGGGCGCGACTGCAAGGTGAAATCGAATGTCGCCATCTTCGACGGGGTGATTGTGGACGCCAAGCAACGCGCACGCAAATAATGGTCGGGGCGCCCGGACTCGAACCGGGGACCTCCTGCACCCAAAGCAGGCGCGCTACCATACTGCGCCACACCCCGAAACATGGTGCGCGGTGGAGGACTCGAACCTCCGACCCCTTCCACGTCAAGGAAGTGCTCTACCACTGAGCTAACCGCGCACTTGGTGGAGCGGAGCGGATTCGAACCGCCGACCTCTTGCATGCCATGCAAGCGCTCTCCCAGCTGAGCTACCGCCCCAGTGCAGTACGGAGATTATACCCCATTAGGGGGCGTGAATCAAGAGGTTCTCGACAGCGTCGCCGAGCAGTTCGCTCAGGTCGTTCAGCGCCCACTGCGGGAGGTGTTCCAGCGGGGCGCAGGCGAGGTCGTCGCGCGTGCTGACCCCTGTCAGCACCAGCGCGCACGGGATGTGCAACAGGTTCGCCAGCGCAATATCGGTGTCCAGTCGGTCGCCAATCAGCAGCGTGCGTTCGGGGTTAATCCAGCCGCGTTCGATAAACGGCTGCAGGATTTGCGGGTTCGGCTTGCCGATGACGATGGGCGTGCGCCCTGCGGCGGTCGCAATCGCGGCGACGATAGACCCTGCGCCCGGCAGCAGGCGGTCTTCGGCGGGGTAGGTCGCGTCGGTGTTGGTCGCAATAAAGCGCGCGCCGTTCAGAATCGCATACTGCGCCTGTGCCAGCCGCTCGTAGCTGAACGCGCGGTCGATGCCCACCACCACCGCGGCGGGCAGTTCAGGCTCCACGCGCTCCCGAATCGCGAACCCCGCGCTTGCCAACTCCTGTTTCAAGCCTGGCTCGCCCACCACAAACAGCGGCGCGCCCTCTTCGAAGGCACGGCGCAAATACAGCGCGGTCGCCCAGCCCGAAGTGATGAACTGTTCGGGGCGCGCGTGCGGGTAGCCCATCGCCTGTAGACGCTCGGCGTACTGCTCGCGGGTCGCCCCAGAGTTGTTGGTCAGGAAGTAGACCTGCCGCCCCCGCTCGTGCAGCAGGTTCAGCACCTCCATGGCGTGTGGCAGCGGGCGCGCCCCCCGATAGACCACGCCATCCAGATCGAACACAAACGCTACGAATCGGTTGGCGAGGCCGGGCAGCTCCTCGCGCACGCGCTCCTGCATCAGTACTTGCGCTCCGTAATGAATCGGGCGACCTCCTCTAAAGTCGTGCGGATGGGCGAGGCGGGCAAACGCCCCAGCCGCGCCAGCGCGCGCTGCCGATACTGCTCGGCAAGCGCTTCCGCATACCTTAGACTGCCCGTAAGCCGAATTTGTTCCCTCCAGTGTTGGAACCGTTCGGGGCTGAGGTCGGTACCGAACTCGTCGCGGAGCTGGGCGCGCTCGTTGGGCGTCGCGTGCTGGTAGTAGTGCAGCAGGGGCAGCGTGGCGAACCCCTCGCGGAAGTCGGTGCCGTTGGGCTTGCCCGTGACGCGCGGGTCGCCCACATAGTCCAGAAGGTCGTCGATGATCTGGAAGGCGATGCCCAACTCGCGCCCGAACTGCTCCAGTGTATCGAGCGTCTCGGAGTCGGCGTCCACCAGATAGCCCCCGATACGGCAGCAGCCCGCGAGGAACTCGGCGGTCTTGCGCCGCACGATGTCGAGGTATTGCGCCTCCGTGAGGTCTAACCGATGGCGCAGGAACACCTCGGCGACCTCGCCCTCGCTCATGTCGGTGGTGATTTGGGCGACGGTCTGGATGATGCGCAGGTCGCCGTCCTGCGCGAGGCAGCGCATCGCCCGCGCCAAGATAAAATCGCCCGACAGCACCGTCGCGAGGTTGCCGTACAGCGCGTTGGCGGTCGGCTTGCCCCGCCGCGTGAAGGTCTGGTCGATCACATCGTCGTGGATCAGCGTCGCCATATGGATCATCTCCATACAGCCCGCGATGATGGCTAATCGGGCGCGGCGGGGATGCCCGTCGCGGTACAGTTCGCCGAATCGGTGGGGCGCAGCGGCATAGGCGCACAGAATCACCATCGCCGGGCGCAACCGTTTGCCCCCCGCCGACAGCAGATGGCGCGTCAACGCGCTGAACTGTGGGATAGCCGTATCGGCTTGCGCTTCCAGAAACGCCTCCACCGCCTGCATTTCCGGCAGAATCGGCGCAAGCATCTCTGGAACCGCCAGCGTCTGCTTCTCGATTTGCATAGTGGTCATGGTTTGACTCCCATATGAACGCACACCACGCCGAAGGTCAGGTCGCGGTAGCACACTTGGGTGAACCCCGCCTGTTGCATATATTCGGCGATGATGGCTCGGTCTTCATAGTGTTGGATAGACATCGGCAGGTAGAGGTAGGCGTCGTCGGCGTGGCTGAGCCGCTTGCCGATGCGCGGCAGAATCTGCAGCGCGTACAGGTCGTACAGCCAGCGCATGGGCGCGCGTTGCGGGCGCGTGAGCTCGAGGACGGCGACCTTGCCGCCGGGTTTCAGCACGCGGTGGATTTCGCGGAACGCGGCGGGCTTGTCGATGAGGTTGCGCAGTCCGAACGCCATCGTCGCGGCGTCGAACTGGTCGGGCGCCAGCGGCAACTGCAGCGCGTCCGCGTGCAGCCACACGGTATGGTTCAGCCCGCGCCGACGCGCTTTGTCGCGCCCCATGCGCAGCATCGGCTCGCAAAAGTCGAGCGCGACGACCTCGCCCGCGGGTCCCAGCATCCGCGCGAGTTCAATCGCCAAGTCGCCCGTGCCCGTGCAGAGATCCAGCACCCGCGAGTCCGGCGAGAGGCGCAGCAACTGCACGACCCTGCGCCGCCAGTAGTGGTGCAACTGCAGGCTCAAGACGCCGTTCAGCAGGTCGTAGCGCGGCGCGACCCGCCCGAACATCTCGCGCACATAGGCGCGGCGCACAGCGTCCTGCCGCGCCCACACAGGCGGCTCCGTCTGCCGATTTGTGCAGGTTTTCACAGTCTACACAAGTATACCCCGCACGCGAGACGCCGACGCGCAATCCGCCCCAAAGCAGTGTATAATACAGGCATGCGCTCCTTTTGGTTGTTGGGGCTGCTCGCGCTATTCGTCACAGGCGCAGCCCAAGAGGTCAACCCAAGCGCGTCGCCCACGCACGCGCGCCCATCGGAAACCGAAACGCAAATCACTGCCGACCCGCCCTACTACTCGCTCAAGCAACTCAAGCAGTGGATCGAACGCGAGAAGCAGCAGGCGAAGGCTCGCGTCAAAGCCCTCGAAGAGTCGGGCGCGCCGTTAGACCCCGCCAAGCGCCACAAACTGGAAGAGGGACCCGAATACTTAGAGGCGCTGTGGGACTACCTGTATGTGCGCGCCTACCCGAACGATTCGGTGGACTGGCTGGCGTATATCCGCGCCGCGGAGCAGCGCGACCTGATGGCGGGCGCGTTTTTCCCCGCGTCGGGCGCACGCTGGGAGTTCGTCGGTCCGCGCGACGCCAACCCGCCCTACCGCACCTACTTCGGCACGGCGGCGGTGTCGGGGCGCGTGAACGCTGTCGCCTACGACCCCGTCAACGAGAATGTCTACTACATGGGCGCTCCGCAGGGGGGCGTGTGGAAGACCACCGACGGCGGGCTGACCTGGCAGCCGCTCACCGACTACTGGCAGTTCCTGCAGGTCGCTTGCATAGCTGTGCATCCGACGAACCCCAGCATCCTCTATGTGGGCACGGGCGACTTTCAAGGCTGGATGCGCCCGTTTTCGCAGGGCATCATGCGCTCCACCGACGGAGGGCAGACCTGGCAGCAACTCGGCGCAAGCGTGTTTGGCAACCGCTGCGTGTCGGACATCGTGATTGACCCCGAAAACCCCAACATCATCACCGCCTGCACGGGCTGGGGACCGTATCAGGGCGTGCCAGGCGACCTCTGGCGCAGCACGGACGGCGGCGCGACTTGGACGCGCGTCAGCAGCGTCAGCGCAATCTGGAGCGACCTCGCCGTCAGCGCACGCAACCCCAGCACAGGCATACGCTACTACTACGCCGTCGGGCACGGCAACCCCGGACGCCTGCTGCGCTCCACCAATCGCGGGCAGACTTGGACAGCCCTTACCCCGCCGTTTAGCGGTAATCAAAACTCGCTGCGCGTGGCGACCTCGCCCACCAATCCCGACCGTGTGTACCTGATGTCGGGCAGCAACGCCCAAGTGTGGGTCAGCAACGACGCAGGCAACACATGGACAGCCATGAACCCCAGCGTGGACGGCGGCTTCTATCAGGCGTGGTACGACGCGACGATGCACATCGCACGCGACAGCGCGGGCAACGATGTGCTGTATCTGGGGCTGGTTGACCTCGTGCAGTGGACGCCCGCCTACGGCTGGCGCTCCATCGGACTGGGCTTCACCAATCAGGCGATTATCCATGTGGACATCCACAGCATGGCAATTAACCCGCGCAACCCGAATGAACTGCTGGTCGGCTCGGACGGCGGCGTCTATCGGCTGACCTACACACCCAGCACGGGCGCGGTGACCATCGTCGGCTTGAACGCTACGCTGGGCATCACGCAGTTCTACGCCGCGGCGTTCCACCCGACCGACCCGACGCGCATGATAGGCGGCGCACAGGACAACGCCACCCCGCGCGCGAACGGCAACCTGAACGCTTGGCGGTGCATCATCGGCGGCGACGGCGGCTACTGCGCCTACAACCCCGCCAACCCCAACATCCAGTACGGCAGCTATCAGGGGCTGAATATCCTGCGCACCACCAACAACTGGAGCAGTTCGTCCGCCATCACGCCCGACTACGGCGGCGACCGCGTGGCGTTCATCGCGCCGCTGACCATACATCCTGCGCAACCGAACTGGCTGCTGGCAGGCACGAACTACCTGTGGCGCTGGAACGAGACCACGCGCACTTGGGACGCGCGGCTGGGCAACCAGATGCTCACCAACGGCACGCTCCGCGCGATTGCGGGCGCGCCCAACAACGCGAATGTCATCTACACTGGCGGCGACGACGGACAGGTCTGGATGACCACCAACGGCGGCGCGAACTGGCGGCAAATTAACGCGAACCTGCCGAACCGCTCGATCAGCGACATCGCTGTGCATCCGACCAACCCGTACAAGGTCTATGTCGCGCTGGGCGGGACGGGCACGCCCCATGTGTACCGCTGCGACAACACGCTGGCGAACACGCCTGTGTGGGCGAACATCAGCGGGTCGGGGTCTACCGCGCTGCCCGATGTGCATACGAACTCGATTGCGCTGGATCCCGCCGCGCCCGACACGGTGATTTATGTCGGCAACGATGTCGGCTTCTTCTACACGCTGGACGGCGGCGCCACATGGCGTAACGGCACGCAGCCGCTCGGGCTCCCGAATGTGCAGGTCAACACCGTGCGCGTCGTGCCCGCCACAGGCTACCTGATGGCGGCGACCTACGGGCGCGGGATGTGGCGCATTCGCCTGCCACTGACGCCTACGGGCGACGCCAACGGCGACGGCTGCGTGGACGACAGCGACCTGCTGCTGGTGCTGTTCGCCTTCGGGTCGAACAACGCGCAGGCAGACCTGAACCGCGACGGCATCGTCGACGACAGCGACCTGCTGCTCGTGCTGTTCAACTTCGGCAGCGGGTGCTAATGTACCAATCGCGCATTCAGGACTCGCAAAAGAGAGCACAACTGCGCCCCCCTCCTTCAGGTTCCCCCTGCTCGCAGGGGGAACCGAACGGGCGCGTGGCTTGGTTCCCCTCGCGAAGCGGGGGGAACCTAAAGGAGGGGGGCAATTTTTATGAACTCTGCCCACGCGATTGGTATTACTGATTCCACCCCAAGTGCCCGTTGATGGAAATCGTGTAGACCGCCTGACCCGTAATCAGATGGTACACCGCCAGCGGCAGATCAATCGCGAACTCGCCCAAAATCACGCCAATCGCCACGGCGCGCAGCTTCTCGTAGCCCGTCAAGCCGAAGTAGCGGTTCACGAACAGCTTAATCAGCAGCACAATCCCCAGCCCGAACCACACATAGTCGATGCCGAAGTTCATCGACAAGGCGTAGCCCGCGGGGTGAATCGGGAAGCCAGGAATGCGATAGCGGATGAAGTCCAGCAGCAGCACGAAGCTAAACGCGCCCGTGAAGAAGGCGATCGCCGTGACATTCGGCGGGTAGCGGTTGTCGGCAAGTTGGGTAATCACCCCCGCCATCCCGCCGCCCACATCGCCCGCGCCGTCGCGATAGTAGCGGTTGATGCTGAACAGCTCGCCCAGAAAGATGCCCAGCAGAATCGCCGCCGCCATCACGAAAAAGAGCGCGCGCTGGTTCAGCCGCGCCAGCTCGCCCATCTTCATCGCCTCCAGCTGATACGGCATCGGGTGCGTGCGATGTAGGCGGTTCATGAAGTGGAAGGTGGTCATCAGCTTCGCAATCGTCGATTCGGTCAGGTTCTGCGTGCCTGTGAAGGCGATCATCAGCTGGTGCGGTCCCATGAACGCCATCTCGTGGATGGGCGCGCCGAGTTGCGCTCGCAGGCGCGTCACCACCACGCTGAACGCCATAAACAGCGCGACATAAATCGTCACCAGCCACCACGGCAGCCCGACCGCGACGCCCAGCCCAATCAGTCCTATCAGGCTCACAATCAGCCCGACGAACGCCGCGCGCGCCGAGAGCGCGTAGCCCGCTTCGGGGTTCTCGCCCGTTTTGATCTCGCGCCACACCTCCTTCAAGTAGCCCCGCGAGGCGTAAATCACGCTCACGAACAGCCCCAGAAACGCGCCCCACGATTGCTCGCTGAAATACGGCGGCTGCGGCACCAAGTAGCCCCCGCCGAACACGCCCTGCTCGTAGCCCATCGCCGCCGTGATCACCTGCATGCCCTTGCGCACAAAGTAAAACAGCACGCTCGAAAACAGCAAGTCGTTCGGCACGAACACCCCAATCGCCGCCATGTAGGGAAACAGCCCGACGGGGATCCATCCGACCTGGTTCCACGGCGGCGTAGTGAAGTAGTCGTTCAGCGCGGCAAGAAAGCGCACATTGATGCGCGGGATCCACGGGAAGAACACATGCAGCCCGTTGACGACGCCGATACCGAAGGTCACCACAAACGCGCCCCACAGATAGCGACTGCGCCACAGCGGGGACTGCGGCTGGCACAGCAACATCGGCACTTGGATAATCGGGAACGCCAGCCGCTCCTGCTGCGTCCACAGGCGGCGCATCAGTGCATTGATGCACAGCATCGCCAGCGTCGCGAAACCGAACAGCCCCATCCAGCCCAGAAAAATCGGCAGCCACACCCCCAGCTTGGTCAGCGCGTAGGGGAACTTGTAGCCGCCAATCCCATACTCGCGAATTGGTTCGGCTTCCGTGTGGAACAGCCACGAGGTCAGGTGCGGAATCACGCGGTTGCGGTAGGTCTCGCTGTTCTCGGCGTACAGCCCGAACGAGTGCCACAGCGGGACGCACACATTCATCCACTCCGCCGCCATCGCCGTGCCCACGAACAGAATCGTGAAAATCACCACGAGGTCAGGCGTCTCCAGCAGCCAGCGTCGGAACACCAGCCGCCCAATCGCGTTCAGCAGCGCCACCACCATCAGCGTCGCCACGGGCGGGATCATGAGCGAGAAAATCACGCTCAGCACAATTTCCACCGCCCAGTAGGTGCTAAACGGCAGCAGGGCGAACCCGAGGATTAGCCCGCGCAGGCGCAGACCGCGCGCCCGCTCAATCGTCGGCGTGCTGAGTAGCCCGTCGGACTGCGTCTGCGCAGGCTCCTGCATCACAGGCTTGATGGACATACGGCATACGATTTCTGTGTGCAGGGCGCGTTTCCTGCCGACTCTGCGCCGACCTGAAACCTTGTCACAAACAGCGGTTAAGTTTTGTAAGTAGAAGTGGAGGGAACTGTTATGGCAGGGCGCAACTCACGACGCACACACGGAATGCTGTGGCATACGCAGGGGCTTTGTACTCACAGGGAGGCAACCCCTACGCATCCTTCCCAAGCGGCAGTTAGCGTGCTCTGTGGACGATTGTGTGCTAAAAAATCGGGCAGCTCCAGCACTTACGGCACGATTTCGAGGTATAATGGATCGTCGAGAAAAGCGCAGGTGGAGAGAGCCGTGAGCGCCAATGCTTGGGATGAAATCCAGCTTGTGGTAGAGAGAGTGCTGGAAGCAGAGTATGCAAGCGATGGAGGGCATGAGCTTGAAGCGACACGAGACCGCCTCATCGATTTGCTACGCCCTCAGGTACGCGCCATGCTCCGCGCGCTGACACGCGACCACCATCTGGTAGAAGACCTTGTGCAGGAAGCGCTGCTGCATCTCTGGGCAAAACTTCCTCAATACAATCCGAAGATTGCCCCATTCAAGCACTGGGCAGGGCGCGTAGTTATCAACTATGCATACAACATGCTGGAACGCCACACGCGCATCACGCGCCATGAGGTGCGCGAATCGGAATGGCTCAGCGCCGACACCGATGAAGAGACGCCAACCCTCCTCGAATCGGCGGCGACCCCCGATCCCGACCCCATGGAGCAACTGGGCGAACGCGAGCGACTGGAGATGATCCTTGCCTGCGCCCGCGACGCGCTCAACGACGAGGAGTACCTGGTCTGGCTTGAGCAGATCGTGAACGACTCGTCGTATCATCAGATTGCCGAACTGCTGAATCGCAGCGAGAACTGGGCGCGCCAGACCATGCTCCGCGCACGGCAAAAAGTCGCCGCCGCAATTATCCTGCACCCCAACATCCTGAGCGAGGACGAAGTGCGCGCCGCCACCGCACGCTGTATGCAGTCCACGGAGCCGCTCACACAGGCGGAACTTGCGCTCCTGCAAGAAACTATACAGCACGATGGCAGTCGGAAACCCCCAGGTTGGCGACAACTGAACATGTTCCGTCAAGCGTGCGTTAAAATCCTCGCGCACTTGTTAGGATGCCTTCTTTTGATTATCAACAGTCTGTAAAGAGGTGATGACGATGAAAAACCCGACGCAGATGCGACCGAATCTAATGGACAGGATGCCGATAGAACGGCGATTGAGGCGGCGCCTGAGGAATGCGCCCCTCGGCGAGTGCTTGATTTTCGAGCAGTTTCTGGAGTTAGCGAAGCAGGGGCGACGCGCCGCAGGCTACTACGAGCAGATGAGCCACATCATCTCGTGCCCTGCGTGCCGACGCGCCTACTTGGGACTGCGCGTAATCCTTCAGGCGCAGCGTCCCAGCCTCGCGCGCTGGCTCAGCCGCCTCGCAACCCCGCGCCTGCCCCAGTGGGCGCTGGCTACGGGGTTCGCTGGAGTGGTCTTCGCGTTCGCCGTGTGGTCGTTCTACCCCAAGCAGGACAAGAATACGCTGATTGCCGCGAACCTGCCCGCGCAGCAGCGTGAAGAGATTCCACAGTTGCCACCGTCGCCGCCCAATGAGCCGCCTCCACCGCCGCCGCCTCCACCGCCGCCGCCTCCACCGCCGCCGCCTACACAGCCGCCGCCTACACAGCCGCCGCCTACACAGCCGCCGCCTACACAGCCGCCAGAGCGCCCACCCCTCCAGCAGGAGCTGGCGCAAGTAGGGAACCTCATTTCGCGCGGCGCAGAGGCGCTGAGCCGTACCCTCGCCTCACTGGCGCAGGGCAGAGCGGTACGTGGCGGGCAGGACGAGCGCGGCAGTCAGCAGATTCGCATCCTGCAACCCGACCTGCGCGAGAGCGACCTGCTGGAAGACACGACCCCGACCCTCCAGTGGGTGCCTGTGGCGGGCGCAACCAAATACATCGTCGTCCTGCGCCAACGCGACACAGGCGAGACGCTTCTGGAGGAAGAGCTGCCCGCGACGCAGACCCAGTTCCAACTCCGCGCCCTTGCCGCAGAAGGCGAATACGAACTACTTCTGAGCGCGCCGCGCGGCGAACACAGCACCCTCAAAAGTACCCTCCAATTCCGCGTGATGTCCGATGCGGAACGCGCGGATTTGCAGTGGGCGCGCCAGAACGCTACGCAAGCGCCCTTAGTGGCTGGGTTAATCTTCTACCAGTTGAAGCGCTATCAAGAAGCCCTCGACGCGCTGGAACGCGCCCAGCGAAAGTATCCTAACGACGAGGAGATCTCGCGCGCCCTGAATAACCTGCGCGCCCGCACATGACGGTGATATCAAATAAGCGAGGTGAAGCGATGAAACGGCGAGACTGGAGTGAGATTAACCGACAGTGCTTGGAAATCTTTGCGTTGGAGCGCGCGGCTCGCGAAGGGATTAGCGCCGTGCATACTGCGTTGCCCGCCGCCTACGAACGACTCAACGCAGCCCTGCGCCCCGTCGTACGGGAGATGGTGGGTACGCTCATCAACAACGCGCGTGAGACGGAGCGGTTAACCCAAGCCTTTCTTGACCGGCTGCCACAGATTCTGCCGATACACGCAGTTAGCGAATTCGCGTGCGAGCACTGGATTGGCGCCGTGCTTATCGAATTCGTTTACCACGCTGCTTCCCTGCCGCGCGAATCGCTGAGTGAACACGAGGCGCGCCTGCTGCAGGAACTTTCGGAATTGCAGCCGCGCTGCCCGCTCAGCACTGCAGAGCATGCACTGATTGACCGCGTGCGTCAGGTGTTGTCTCCAGAAGAGTTTCTCATCTGGTATGACTATGTTATCAACGGCTACGCGCCCGCCGCAATCGCCGTGCTTCATCGAGAGCCTGTGTCTACCGTTGAGGAGAAGCTCCAGCGCGCACGGCACAAACTTTGGGAGACAACCGCCGTCGACGCCACGCTTCGGACGCGCGTGGATGTGTTCGGGCAGCGACTGACTTGGCTGGGTACGCCAAAATCGCACCCGCACAGCAGCGTCGCTCATGGCGTCGCCGACGATGGAACCACTGTGGGCGTCGCCTTCGCCGAAGAGTATCGCTACAGCGACACCCGCGGCAACTACCCCGTCTACATTGCGTGCGCCTTTCGATGGCAACCCTATCAGTTTGAACTGTTAGGCGAGTTAGGCGAGAACTGCCAGCCGCGCTGTATTACCAATGGCGACGGCAGCGCCGTGTTCGTTTCCAGCACCGAATGCTCGCTCCGTTGGACACGCGAGCACGGGGTACGGCGCGACCTCAAGGACGGGTACATCCACGCGGTGAACGCCGACGGCAAAGTGCGGGTAGGCGAACGGGACGGTCGCGCCGTACAGTGGAACCACGACACCGTTGAGGTGCTTGCACAGGACAACCCCAGCGCCGCGTATGCCGTCTCCGCAGACGGCAAGTACCGCGTGGGGCATGTCCACTACCAGGCGGTACGCTGGAGCGCATCGGGCACGATAGAGCGATTAGGCGCGCTGGACAGTGGACAAAGCGAGGCGCATGCCGTTTCGCGCGACGGGAATGTGGTCGTGGGCAAAAGCGACGGACGCGCCTTCCGATGGACGCCCCGCGAGGGGATGTGCGCCCTGCGCCAAGTAGACGACGACATCAGCCAAGCCCGCAGCGTCTCCTACGATGGCACGCGCATCGTCGGCGAAGCGCTGGACGAAAACAGCGGTCTCTTCGCCTTCCTCTGGACAGTCGAGGATGAGCTCCAAGACCTCAATCTACTTTTTGCACACCTGCGCGCGATGGGCGAAGTATTGGAACGCGCCTACGCCATCTCGCCCAACGGACGCTATATCGTCGGCGAGGGCTACTGCCCAGATACCGATAGGCGCGAAGCGTTCATTCTCGACCTGGGGGAGTTTGCCTAACGGTTTGAAGCGAGGAATAACTATGCAACGAAGAGTCGGACTTTTTGTGTGGATGATTGTTGCAGGCGCGATGATCAGTTGGTCTCAGCAAGGCACATCGCCTCCACAAAACCTGCAACAGCTTCTGGAACGGGTAGAACAGACGATTGCACAACGCCAGTACAACGACGCCTTGCAACAGATAGAGGCGTTGCAGGGGCGTATGACGCTACAGGAACAAGCATTCCTGACCCACCTGCGCGCACGCACCCTGCACCGCTTGCGCCGCGAAGACGTCCGCCAGGAATGCATCGCCCTTTGGGAACAGACCCGCCAAACCTACAAACGATTGGGCAATATCCCCCTTGAAGTCGAGGCAACCCTCTCGTTGGCGCTCTGCTCCTGGCAAAGCGATCGCGCCCGCGCCGAGCAACTCCTTGAAGAGGTCTGGCAGCACCTCCGCGCTGAGCGGAACCGCTCCCTCGAACTGGCGCAAGCGCTCAGTTTCTGCGCCGAGGATTGGTTCGAGGCGAAAGAATGGGCGATTTGCCAGCGGCTGTGGGAGCGCGCCCTTACGATGCGCCAAGCGTTGGAAGCGGATGGGGCGCTCATCGCGCAAACGCGCTACAATCTCGGTGTGGCCGCCCTGCGCCAAAACCTACTGGACACCGCTCAAGCCCATTTGCAAGCCGCGCTCGCGACTCAAGAGTCGCTCGCGCCTCCCACGCCCGCGCTGGCAGCGACGCTCCAATCGCTCGGCGAAATGATGTACCGACGGAACAACTTCGAGGAAGCGGAGCGGTTCTATCAACGCGCGTTGCAAATTTACGCGCAGAGCGGCGTGGACACCCTCGAACACGCGCAAACGCTGCTCGGACTGGGCACAATCGCGCTCCGCCAACAGCGGTGGAACGACGCGAAAAACTTCTACGAGCGTGCGCGGCAAATTGCCGAGTCAATCGCGCCGGAATCGCGCGAAACGGGACAGGCATACCTTGGATTGGGCACGGTCGCTTTCGAAACCGACCAGTTAGAAAAGGGCGAGCAGTGGCTCCTAAAAGCCGCTCAGAACCCGAACTTGGAGCTGAACGAGCAGATTCAGGTAGACCACGAGTTGGGACGCCTTGCGCTGCGGCGCGGCGATTATAAGAGCGTGCAAGAGCGGTTCATGCGCGCCTTAGAGCGCCAGCGCGCCCTCCCCGATGCGCCGTTGAACATCGCGCGCACCCTCTACAATTTAGGAGTTTCCTCGCTGGAAATGGGAGAGATTGCGAAGGCGCGCGAGTTCTATCGTGAATCGCTGGCAATCCGCCAACAGGAGGATGCCCAATCTATCGTGGTTGCCCACACGCTGGTCGCGCTGGGATTCACGGAGTTCTACAATCGCGACTTCCTGCAGGCGCGCCGCCATTTCGAGGAGGCGCTGACTACCTATGAGTCGGCAAACGCCGAGCCACTGGAGCGCAGTCGCGCCCTTATGGGACTGGGCTTTGTAGCAACCGAGTTAGGCGCGTTCCCTGAAGCTGAGACCTACCTACAAAACGCGCTCCAGACGCAGCTGAAACACAACCTGCGTAAAACCGCACTCCACGCGCAAACGCTCATCGGTTTAGGCAATCTTGCCTTACGACGTGGCGCGCTGGATCGTACATCGGAACACTATAGGAAAGCGCATGCCATCGCCAACCAGTTGCCTGCGAACAATCTGCTGAAAGCCCAGTCCCTCGTGGCTCTGGGCAACCTTGCCTTGCGCCAGCGCGACCTCCAACGCGCCGATAGCTACTACACTCAAGCCCAGCAGATATTAGACGAGCAGGCACCTCAGTCGCCCCTTTCCGTGCAAGTCAGGCTCAATCGAGGCGCTTTAGCGTTGGAGTTGGGCGACCCCGATCGCGCGGAAGACATTCTCGCAAAAGCCCGCGCTGCAGCAGAGGATCTCCCGCAAGCGGATTTGCTCGCGCGCGTGAACCTAAGCATAGCCATCGCTGCCATTCGCGCCAATCGTACTGAGGCAGCTCGAGAGCCACTTCAGCAAGCCGTCGCCGCTCTCCAGCGGTCTGGCGGCAGCCCGCTGCTTCTGGCGCACGCGCTTTACTATCGCGGCGTCGCATCGTTACGCATAGGCGGGAGCGACGCCGCGCGCAGCGACTTCGAAGCCGCCCTGCAACGCTATCAGCAGCTCGCGCCCAACTCGTTGTTCGTTGCCCTCACGGAGCAGAGCCTCGCCACGCTCGACTATCGAAGTGGGAACGCCGCGCACGCGCGCGAGCGGCTTCAACGCGCCATTCAGAGCATCGAACAGCAGCGCGCCGTTATCCCTGACCCTGAAAGCCAAGTCGCCTTCAGCGAGGACTACTACGAGGCGTACAGCCTGCTCGCGCTGCTGGAAGCCGAGCGTGGTCAGTACGGACGCGCGGTCGAACTGCTGGAGCAGAGCCGCGCGCGCACGCTCGTCGAACAGATTCAGCGCAACCGATTGGAGTTTGCGAACCCGCCCCCTGCACTAACAACGCTTTTGATGCAACAGCAACAGTTAGAAATCCAGCGGCTGGAGCTGCGCCGCCAGATTAGCCAACTCTACGCGCTGGCGGAATCACCCCCCGACGAGTCGCTGCGAAAATCGCCCGAAGACGCCGAGCGCGAGGCGCGCCCGCTCTACGATGCGCTGACGACAATCGAGCGCGAGCAGCAGCAACAGGAGGCGGAACTGCGCACACGCTTCCCCGAGTTTGCGCGTCTGCTCGCGCCGCCCCAACTGACGCTCGCGCTCATCCAGCAACAGTTAGAACCTGATGTCGCCCTGATTTATCACGCGCTGGTGGAGAATAACTTGCTCATCCTCGCGGTCACGCGCCAGAGGGTACAGGCTTACTACAGCTCGGTCAGTGCCGAACGGTTGACCCGTGCGGTTGAGCGGTTCCGCGAAGCCATTCGAGAACGGGACGACTCGCGTGTCGTTGAGTTGGGCGCATGGCTCTACGAGACGCTGATTGCGCCCGTCGCCACAGCGTGGGAGGGCTACGAGCGGGTATTGCTTTGCCCAGAGGGCGTGCTGAACCTGCTGCCGTGGGCGGCGCTGGTCGCCGAAAGGCGCGACGGCAAGCCCATCTACTGGGCTGAGCGCGTTGCCCTTCACTTGACGCCTTCTGTGGGGGTCTATCGCTATGCACGGCTGTTGGAACCCTCCCCACAAGGGGTGCTCATCGCCGCAGTATCTCAGTATTCAACAGATTCGTCCGACCGTGAGCAGATTGCTACGCAAAGACGCACGCATGGCAATTTGGAGTATGTCACGAAGGAGGTAGCCAACCTCGAGCGCCTGTTCTCGAGGGCAACCGTCCTGCGCGAAGAGGAGGTTCAGCCAGAAGTGGTGCGAGAACGGGCGCGCACCGCGCGCATCGTCCACTTCGCCTGCCACGCGAAAGCTGACAGCAACGCCCCCCTCAACTCGATGTTGCAGTTCGGCGTAGACGCCAACCGTGAAGTGACCGCCGCGCAGATTCTCGCCACATGGCGGCTACGCGCGGATCTGGTAACGCTCTGCGCGTGCGAGACAGGCACGGGCAAAGCCTTTCGATATGAAGGCGTCCTCGGATTGGCGCGCGCGTTCCTGTCGGTAGGCGCGAAGTCGGTCATCGCAACGCTCTGGCAAGTGAACGATCAGAAAACCGCCGAACTAGTTAGCGACTTCTACAAGGCTTATGTTGAGGGCAGGCTGCCCAAAGACCGTGCCCTACAAACGGCGCAGAAAGAGATGATACTTCAAGGGGAGCCACCCTACTTCTGGTCAGGGTTCATAATCGTCGGCGATTGCCGCTGAAAATCGCGCATAAATGTGCCAAACCCTGTCACAGACGACGCCTTGCAAATGTATTCTAATCAGCGGAACGAACGAGCTCGCTGTGCAGGGAACACGCCTTGTGTTTCCTACGGGCTGATGAGGTAGAAGCGATGAACAACAAGATAACACAATCAGTTGGGCAGGCGCGTACACCGCTGGAGCGACGGCTGTCGCAGAGGTTTCGGCACGCTCCATCGGGCGCATGTTTGGACTTTGAGCAAATTGTAGAGTTATGCCAACCGCGCGGTCAAAGTTCACAAATTCCTGCGCGTGTAGAATCCCCCCACTCCCTGCCCTCTCCCCCCTTGATAAGGGGGGAGAGGGTCGGGGTGAGGGGGGATTCGAAGCCGACGAATTTACGAACTCTGGCTGCGCAGTTGGTATTAGCGCGTCGGGGGCGACGCTCACCGAACTACTACGCGCACATGACACACATTGTTTCGTGCCCGTTGTGCCGACGCGCCTACTTACAGGCGCGCCAGATTATCGAGGCGCAGCGTCCCAGCCTCGTGCGCTGGTTCAGGCGAGTGCGCTTTCCCACGGCGCTGACGCTCGCCCCCGCAACGGCTATAGCCGCTGTGGTGTTCGCCTTGATACTCTGGCAAACACGCACGCCGGAGACTCTCGGCGAGCCGTCCGTGATTGCCGCAACCCCCGACCCTGCCTTGTCGCCTGGCGCGCCCGTGACAGGCGAGACACAGCCGAAATTCGCCGATTCGCGCCTGTCAACGCCCGACGCGCCGCCGCTGAGCGCACAAGAGGAACTTAGCCGCGCACGCCAGATGCCGTTCTTTGTCGGCAGCGCAGTCGCATTGGTGCAGCAAGCGATGGCGCAAATCACTGTGCGCTCCGATAACCCACTTGAGACGCCCTGGCTGCGCCTGCGCGCGCCCGACATAGAGTCCAATAGCGCAATCGAACTAGGCGCCGTGTTCTTCCAGTGGGTGCCTGTGGCAAACGCGACGGGCTACCAAGTGCGCCTTAGCCGAGCCGACCAGCAGGAGCCTGTTGTGGATGCGACCCTGAGCACGGCACAGACCCGCCTCACGCTTGACAAGCCCCTGCCCTCCGGCGAATACACCCTGACGATTACCGTGATGCAAGGCGAGGAATCGCGAACCTTTCGGCGCGAGTTTTATGTGCTATCCCCCAATCAGCAGCGCGCGCTGCGCTGGGCGCGCGAAAACGCCGAACAGTACCCGCTCTTGAGTGCTGCGGTCTTCTACGAGAACGACCGCTACACGGACGCCCTGAATTGCTTGGAACACGCCCGCAAAGCGTATCCCAACGACCGACTGGTGGACGAATGGCGCAAGCAAGTAGAGGCGCGTATCCGCCAGCGAGTCGCCGATTTCGGGGAGTAGGGCGCGCTACACCTTGCGCAGGGCGCCCTGTATCGCCTGCAGGCACGCCCGCAGATCAGGCAGCGGGTCGTCGGGCTTCTCCTCGTATTCCAGCGCAAGGCAGCCCGTGAAGCCCATCCGCCGCAACACACGCAGGAAGCCCACCAAGTCTAAATCGCCCTCGCCCAGCAGCGTGTAGCGCGTACGGTCTTTCACATCCTTCAGATGCACCGCATGCACGCGCTTGCCGAACCGACGCGCCGCCTCTACAGGGTCTTCGCCCGACCGCAGGAAATGCGCCGTGTCGATGCACGCGCCAATCCAGTCGGGCTGCCCGCGCATCGCGTCCTCCACCGTGCGAATGGTGTCGTAGCGCGTGTTGGGTCCGTGGTTGTGAATGGCGACGCGGATACGGTACTCCTGACACAGCCGCGCCAAGTAGCCGAAGCTTTCGGGCGCGGGGTCTGCGGTAATCACGGGGATGCCCATCGCCTTGGCGAACTCGAAGATTGTGCGGGCGGTCTTCTCGTCCGCGCCGAAGCTCACCACGCCATACGCCAGCACCGACACACCCGACTGGGCGACCGTGCGCTTGAGACCGTCCCACTGCTCGCGCGGGCTGAAATACGGCAGGTGCGCCATGAACGCCTCAATCGCGTCCAGCTCCAGCGAGCGGGTCGCCTGCAGCATCGCCTCCAGCCCCATCTTGCGCATCGAGTAGCTCTGCACGCCCATCCGAAACGGCGCGTAGGGGTTCCGTTGCCTCCGCTGTCCGAACATAGCCGCGCGATTCGGCGCACGGCGCGTGGCTCCTGCCGGAAGTGTTTTAGAAACCCCAGCGCGATAGGGTATGATTCAGCGGATATGAAAACGCCTGTATCGCTACCCGATGTCGCAGCGGAGACCGACCTGCGCGGAGTCGCGCTGCATGCGGTCGGCATTCGCGGGCTACGCCTGCCCGTGCTGCTGCACACGCCCGCCGAGACCGTGCAGCAGGTGATCGCTGTCGCCGACCTCAGCGTGGACATCGACGCCGAACAGCGCGGCGCGCACATGAGCCGCTTGGTGGAAACGCTGTACGAATGGGCGTCCGAACCGCGCACCCCTGCGGCGGTAAAGACCCTGTTGCAAGCCACGCGCGACCGCCTCAACAGCCGCTCGGCGCGCCTGCAGATGCAGTTCCCCTACTTCCTGCAAGTGCCCGCGCCCGTCACGGGCACGCCAGGCTTGCTGGATGTGGAGGTGGAATGGAGTTGTCGGCTCAACAACGGCGCGTCGTATGCCGTCAGCGCGTTCGTGTTCCCTGCGATGACGCTCTGCCCGTGCAGCAAGGCGATTTCGGACTACGGCGCGCATAACCAACGCGCGCTCGCCCGCATCTGGCTGCAGACCCGCGACAACCTGCCCCGCCTGCCCGACGAGTACCTGCCGCTGGTGCAAAAGTCCGCCAGCTCGCTGGTCTACCCCGTGCTGAAGCGACCCGACGAGAAGTTCGTGACGGAACACAGCTACGAGAACCCGCGCTTCGTGGAAGATGTCGCACGGGAGTTAGCCCTGCACCTAAGCAAGTGTGAGGAGCTTGTCTGGTATCGGGTGGAGTGCGAGTCCATCGAGTCCATCCACAACCACAATGCCTTCGCGATGTACGAGTCGCCGAAGCGCAAGTGAGGCGCGTATGCCACTCATCGACGCTGCCGATGTGTCGGTCGTGCTGGGCGGGCGGGCAGTGCTGGAAAGCGTCTCGCTGACCGTGCATGCGGGCCAGACGGTCGCGCTGATTGGTCCCAACGGCGCAGGCAAGACCACCCTGTTGCGCGTGCTGCTGGGGCTGTCGCCGTATCAGGGGCGCGTGCAGGTGCTGGGCAAGCCGCCCGAACGGCTAACCCGCGCCGACCGCCAGCAGATTGGGTATGTGCCCCAAGCGTTGCAGTTCGACCGCTCGATGCCGCTGCTCACGCGCGAGTTGCTGTGGGCGATGCTGGGCGAGCGGTTCCACAACCGCGCGGCGATGGAGGGCGTGCTGGCGGCGGTGGACGCTGCGCACCTGCTGGACAAGCCCATCCGCACGCTCTCAGGGGGCGAGCTGCAGCGCATCATTATCGCCGCCGCGCTTGCACAGCAGCCGAAACTCCTGCTGCTGGACGAACCCGCCACGGGCATCGATGTCGGCGTGCGCGTGCAGTTCTACGAACTCATCGAGCGGCTGCGCGCCAAGCAGGGCATGGGCATCCTGATTGTGTCGCACGACCTGAGCGTGGTCAGCCGCTACGCCACGCGCGTAGTGTGCATCCACCACCGCCTGATTTGCACGGGCGCGCCCGACGAGGTGTTGCAGATGCCCGTGCTGGAGGCACTGTACGGGCATCCTGTGGGGGTGTATACGCACGCAAGTTCCCATCAGTTGATCACAGGTGAAACAACAGGTTCAACTCGCGGATGACCAACACACCTGTGCCCCCGACAGTCTGTCCCAGTACCATCAATTTCCTTCACCTCAGCCACGCAGTTTACCAGCTTACACGTGGTGCGATCGTCTGCCTCACATACTCGTGTCTGCCTAGTAAGTTCCCATATTACTCGCTCAGTGCAGTTACCTGCCCGTGGATTGTGATTGGGGCATGCAGAGCTTATTCCCGTACAAAACTCGCCTCGGTATGTTTCTTTATGCGTAACTTTCCACCTGCAACGACGACCATCGGGACATTCATCCTGCCTACCTTCGCTGGTATGTGAAGGACAATTGGTGGTCGGCGTCTGGCACTCGTCCGCATAGACAAGCATGAGCACTACCACGAGAAGTGAACTCGCTATCACTTGCCCATCGTTTCACCAGCAGTCACCTCCTTCCTGCCGAACAGATTGTTCACTTATGTTAATTGTTGTGCGCGTTGGGGGTACACCTCCCCATTCCGCAAAGGGGTTATATCCAGAACGACATTTCCAATCAGCTGTGATTATCATCCCCAGAAGCGCATTGTCGTAGTAACCCAGACATCCGTAAAGGTTGATGCCGAGAAAGCGAGGTTTGACTTCGTCTGAAAAAATAGGATACCAATTGGCTCCGCTCCACTCCCACCTGACAATCTTAGATTTTAGTTGCGGCGCATAGCAGGCCTCACACTGCAGCATCGGGTGGTAACGATGTCGCTTCAACAAGCCGATGATGAACTGCTTCCATTCTTGGCGCAGTTGGGGTGTGTCAGGCAGATGCGAGCCGTCTTCACGATACGGGGGGCTGAAAATGGCATAATACTCATAATCTTCACCACTAACCGCGCATCGAGGCTCTACCCCTGCCTTCTCTGCGGCGGCTTGATATTCTTCCCAAGTAATAGGTAGTGAGCCCGTCTTGCTGTACTCCCGAATGAGCCAGTTACCCAGAGTCTGCATTCGTGTTCGGCATTCCGCCCGACGAGCCTCTGTGCGAACCTGCAAACCTATGGGAAGCAGCACCATAACCAATGCAACTACCAGCACTATCACGATAAGCAGCTCCTTTAGACTCCATCCACTGAATCTCCTCATCGTCACTCAACCTCCTGTGAAGAGAGCAAAGCTTCGTTACGCCTTAGAGCCGTACGCACACTCTCAGGCGAGACAGGATCCACAGGTTGTACGCAACCTGACGCTTCCCCTGATGAGGTATCGAAACTAATCTCAACGGTGCGCAGCCACGCGAGATAATACCGTGCCTCTGGCTGAGACCATAGCCACATCAGCAATAAGAGATACATACAAGCGACCAAGCTCGCTATCGCAGCACGCCTAAGCCGAAACATCGCCCGAACCATTTTTCTCCTCCCATCCCAATTATATAGTCTCGTCCACGCCCTTTTATTCACTTACTCCCAGGTGTGCTGCGTTGGGTTCGGTTGAAAGCAGGCGGTTTTGTGAAAACTCAAGCCTCTACTGCCGTCTATTCCAGCCAATCGCGTAGTTGCTTCCTTATGTGCTCAAGACGCCGAGATAGAGTTGGCTGCGAAACGCCTAATTCGCGCGCTACCGCCAGCTGACTACGCTCCAACACCCATACCTGCTTCACAAGCCACAGGTCAGTCGCTTCCAACCGTTCTAACGCTCTTGCAAGTGCGTCCCAACAGAGCAGGTTGTCAATCGTCTGACAAGCTGTTCTGTCTTTAACTTCTATCTCCTCTCCCGTCTCGGGGTCGGTTGGCAAAGGGATCTCTTGCTCATAAAGCCGACAAAGACGCTCATACTCTTTGTGCAGTGCACGTCGCGCACAGAGATAGGCATAGAGCTCGCGCGAGATGCCATGCTGGGAGTCATAATGCTCGGCAGCGCGCCACACAGCAAGCGCGGCAATTTGAAGGGACTCTTCAGCCCAATACTCCGCGGAATATGCTGGCGGGCGGTAGTGCCGACGAGCGTAAGCGGCTGCTGCACGAGCAGCCTGCTGGAGGTCGAGCGGTAGATCGCCAAGAGGGTCGCGAGGAGATAGGCTCACTGCTTCTCCTCCCCCCCACTGAGCAGAGTCATCTCTACCGCCTCCCCACTCGAAGGCTGTAGTTCACTGGTACCGCCAATCGGGAGTGCAACAGCAGAAAGCATTGTTCCCACCGTTGTTTAAGTACGCCATAAGGAAGCGTGTTCCTGCCCTTTTTTGGCGGGATTGGAAGTCAGTTCAGACGACAACATTTATCCCACCAAACTCGCAACGCTGACCTGCGCGGCGAGTTTGCCCGCGATTTCGCGGAACGCCTGCGCCTGCGCCGAATCGGGCGCGGCAATCACGGCGGGCTGACCCGCATCGCTGGCGACGCTCACCGCAGGATCCAGCGGCACGGACCCCAGAAACGGCGCGCCCAACTTCTCGGCGAAGGCGCGTGCGCCCGGCCCTGGGAAAATCGCCGTGCGCACGCCGCAACTGGGGCACACAAACTCCGCCATGTTCTCCACCACGCCCAGAATCGGCGCGTTCAGCCGCCGAAACAGCGCGACCGACTTGCCCGCAATCGACGCGGCGACCGCCTGCGGCGTCATCACAATCACCACGCCCGTCAGCGGCACGAGTTGCGCGGTGGTCATCGGCGCGTCGCCCGTGCCAGGGGGCAAATCCACCAGCAGGTAGTCCAGCGCGCCCCAGCGCACATCGGCGAACAACTGGCGCACCGTGCCCGCCACGATGGGGCCGCGCCACATCGCCGCCTGCTCCTCCTCCAACAGGAAACCGATGGACATCACCGACACTCCGTAGCGGCGTATGGGGATAATCTGCCCCGACTCCACCAGCGGGTGTTCCCCCTGACAGCCCATCATTTTGGGGACACTGGGACCATAGATGTCGGCGTCGAGCAGTCCCACCCGCGCGCCCGATTGCGCCAGCGCGACCGCGAGGTTCACCGACACAGTGGACTTGCCGACCCCGCCCTTGCCGCTGGCAATCGCAACCACATGCTTGACTTCGGGCAAAATGTCTTCAGGGTCAAGGCTACGCCCGCGCACCTGCGCCGTCATCTCCACATGCACCGCCGACACGCCTGGCAGTTGCGCAATCAGCCGCTCCGCCTCCGCCTTCATCTGGTCTTTCACGGGGCAGGCGGGCGTGGTGAGTTCAATCACCGCTTTGACCGCGCCGTCGCACACCGCGACCTCCTTCACGAACCCCAGCGACACAATATCTCGGTGCAAATCGGGGTCAACGATGTTCCTCAAGGCATCCAAAACCTGCTCGCGCGTTACGGTTGGCATGGTCGGTCTCCTGCGCAGATACTTAGCGTGGCTAAGAGTATACCCAATCGGGGTATACTGTGGGTATGCAGCGGGCGAGTAATGTGGTGGTGATTGCCACGCGGCGCAGTCCCGATTCGGTCTCCATCGCGCAGTATTACGCCGAGAAGCGCAAGTTGCCCAGCACGCACATCTTCACCATCGACTGCGTGCCCCAAGAGGAAGTGCCGCTGGTGGAGTATCGGGACACCATCGAGAAGCCTGTGATGGATTTGTTGCGCCAGCGCAGGCTGGAGTTAAGTGTAGACTACCTGGTGCTGACGCGCGGGATACCGCTGCGTATTCGCGAAGGGGGCTTCTCGGTGGACTGCGCGCTGATGTGCGCCCCGCTCAAGCGACCGTTCAACACCCAGCCTGCGGAGTCGAACCTGAACCCGTATTTCGGCAAAAACGAGCGGTTTTCGCGGCGCAAGTACGGGTTCTACTTGGCGACGCGCTTGGACGGCTACACGATGCAGCATATTCGCGACCTTATCGACAACGCGCTGAAAGCCAAGCGTGCCAACGGCGTGTTCGTGCTGGACTTAGACCCCAAGCGCAACGGGGGCGGCTACCGCGCCATCAACGAGGGCATGCGCGCTGCTGGGAAGTTGCTCAAGCAACGCGGCTTCGAGGTGATTTTGGACGAGGAAGAGGCGTTCGTGGGTGCGGTGCGCGACATTATGGGCTACTACTCGTGGGGCAGCAACGACCACAAGTTCAATGTGCTGAGTTATCGCAGCCTGCGCTTCCGCCCTGGCTCGATTGCCGAGACCGCCGTATCCACCAGCGCACGCACCTTCCGCTTCACGGACAAGGGGCAGTCGCTGATTGCCGACCTGATTGCGCAGGGCGCGACAGGCGTCAAGGGCTATGTGTCCGAGCCGTACACGGCGGCGCTGTGCCGCGCGGAGGTGATGTTCGATTGCTACACGCGCGGGCGCACGATTGCCGAGAGCCTTTGGGCGGCGAGCCCACTCATCCTATGGAAAGACCTCGTGGTCGGCGACCCGCTGTGTGCGCCGTTCGCCTAACGGCGCGGGTCGTAGCGGTCTATCGCGCCGTCGGGCGTCCAGGTCTGCTCAAAGCGGTGCCACTTCGCGTGCCCGTCCACATAGGTATAGTTCGCCCCGCCGCTGTGCCAGGTCATCGCCAGCTCTTGGTTCGGCTCGATATAGTAGACGCTGCTGCACTCGTTCGGGAAACGCCACGCGCCGGGATGGTAGTGGTCGACGGTGGTGTTCTCTTTGACCTCCGCGATGTAGATGGTGTTGGCAGGCGAGACGATGGAGGCGAGGCTATTGTAGCCCAGGCAGTCCTGCTCGCCCCACAGGGAGGGCAGCATCCAGAAGTTCGTGCCATACGAGACGCGGCGCGGGGTGCGCTGTCCCTGTCGGGGGCGATCCCAGTTCGTGCTGGGGTCGCTGGGGCAGCGGTACAGCAGGCGCGTCTTGGTGTACGGCTCCAGCGTGAACAGCCAAGTCCAGCGCGCGCCCGACCCCGTGTGGCTGTCCAGCGGGAACCGCTCGTCAAAATCCTGTAGGTACATCTGCACCGCAAGCCCCATCTGGCGCATGTTGCTGAGGCATTGCGTCTGCCGCGCCTTCTCGCGCGCCTGCGCAAACACAGGGAACAGAATCGCCGCCAGTATCGCGATAATCGCAATCACGACCAGTAGTTCAATCAGTGTAAAGCCGTTGCGTCGCATAGGTATCACCTCGGAGATTCGCATACCCCCCTCCGTTAGGTTCCCCCCGCTTCGCGAGGGGAACCCAGCTTAGGTTTGGTTCCCCCTGCTTGCAGGGGGAACCTTAAGGAGGGGGTCTGCACTCTGCTTGTAGATTGCCTCATCCTTCCTTCCGCACTACAGCGAGATGACTTGGTCAGGCGGGTTGCCTGCCAGCGCGGCGTAGAGGTCGGGGAAGCAGCCCACCTGCACGCCCTCAACGGTGTTGTAGGGCACGCAGTCGCCTGGTGTGGTGCGCCCTGTGCCGTCGGGGTTGCACCAGCGCGGCTCGCCCTTGGCTAAGTTGCGCTCCAACGCGCAGGCGTCGCACATCATCAGCAGGATGCCCTTCTCCTTCGCAATTTTCGCCAGTCGCTCACCAATGGGGTCGCCCTTGCGCAGCACGAAGGCGTTGTCATCGAAGAAGAACATCCCGACAACCTCCACGCCGTGCGTGCCCGCCTCCAGCTGGGGCAGGATCATCTGCCCCAGCTTGTAGGTCGCTGCACGCGGCGTGATGAACACATAGGCGACCTTCATCGCTTCCCTCCGCGTCGGCGCAGCCCGACCAGACCCGCCAGACCCGCGCCCAGCGCCAGCAGGCTCGCAGGCTCAGGCACAAACTCCAGCGTGTAGAGACCAGAGGTGTTCAGCGCCGTGCCGTCCCAAGCGACCGCATCCACCAAGCGGAACTGGAAGATCAGCGGGTTTGCCTCCGTCGGCAGGAAGTTGGTTGCGAAGATCACATGCTGATGCACGGCTTCGGGGTCGTTCGGGTCGTAAATCAGCGTCCAAGTGCCCGTCAGTCCCTCGCCGAAGATGGGGTCGGTCTCACCCTCAATCACGCCCACCAAGCGCGGTGAGATGAACACCTGCTGAATGGTCGCTTGGCGCAGTTGCGGGTGGTTGTTGCCCTCTTCGGTGTGGAAGTCCCAGCCGACATCGACGCCAAACAGCCCCGGCAACAGCTCTTCCAGCGTGTAGCGGATGCGGTAGGGCGGCTCGGCAAGCTCTTCAGGTTCAATCACGGCGGCGACGCCACCCACGGCGCCCAAGTGAACGTCGCCTTCGTGGTCGTGGTCATCTTGTGCAAACGATACGCTCAACAGTGCGCTCAACGCAACCGTCAGTCCGAATGTGATCCAGCGTTTCATGGTGTGTCCTCCTTTCGGGGGCATTTATTGGGCGCCCTCCCCGACGGCGCCGAAGTTGAACAGGATGATGAGTAGGTCTGCGTCGTCGACGATGCCGTCGCCGTTCACATCCGATTCGGGGTCGCTCGAACCGAACGCGAACAGCACCATCAGCAGGTCGGCGTCGTCGATAACATCGTCGTTGGTGAGGTCGCCCAGCGTAGTGAAGCTCCAGTTGCGGGCGTGGCTGCCGCTCAGCGACAGGTTATCCACGCGCCGCGAGAGGTGCTTGCTCAGCTTGGCGACGACGGTGTAGGTTCCTGCGGGCTGGTTGAAGCCCACCATGTAGGAGTGGATTGCCGTTGGGTTGGGCGGCAGGCTTGCTTCGGCGACGGTAGACCCGCTGCGGCGCAGTTGCACGGTCAGCGTCAGTCCGTACAGGTTGCCCTGATAGCCCGCCGCGGGCGCGACGCTCCCGTACAGGCGCAGTGGGTTGCCCGCCACCATGTAGACGCGGTAGGCGTAGGGCATATCCTGCAGGGTCGTGCCGTCCCGCGCAATCGCGCTTACACCCCGCACATCCCACACATAGACGCCTGGCGCGCTCGCCGCGAAGATAAAGTGATGATGCGGCGTGCCGTTCGTCGGCAGGTTGAAGAAGTTGGCGCACCCCGACGCACAGAAGACATTCCCAAACCCCGACTTCGAGCCAACCAGCCCTGGAGTAATCCACACCTGCTGCACGCGGCAGAACTGCAGGTGCGATTGCCCCGTGTCGTAATCGAAGTAGAAGTCCAGCCCGACATCCAGGATGAAGCGCCCCAGCACGCTCGACATCTGCCGTATCGGGTGCGGCTGCGGCTGGATCACCTCCACCCGATTGCCGTCCCTGCCGAACAACAGGTCATCGTCGTGCTGCGTCCATCCCAGCGATATGACCAGTGCGACCAGCGTCGCTACAATAGCGTGTTTCATTGCCTGAACCTCCTGATACGCCCGCGAAGGCGTGCGTGTGTCAAAGCGTGAACGGCGTGCGCGCGGCTTCCGCGCGCAGTGAGACTCGCAGGCAGGTTAGGCGGGAGGTGCGCGGGGGATTTGGGGACGGTAGTGGACGGATTCAAGCGACGCTGCGGGCGCAGGCGCGTGCGCGACAGGCTCGCCCACGAGTTGGGTCGGTTGCCACGCGGGTAGCGCCGTCGGCGGCTCTGCAGATGCGGTCTTGTGCAGCACGCACACGAGACAATCGCTCCCGTCGTGCTGCAGCGAGCAGTGCGTCAGCGGGTGCAGCAGGTTCGCTGTCAGGAACAGCGTCGCCCACAGCACGCTAAGCAGCTGCGCCACGCAAATCGCCCAGCGTCGCATCGCAAACCCAGTATACCCCAGTGTGTATTGGGAATGCAAGGGCTACAACTGCCCCCCCGCCACGCGGTACGCCTCGCCCGTGATGTAGCTCGCCTCGTCGGAAGCGAGGAACACCACCAGATTCGCCACATCATCGTAGGTGCAGCCGCGCCCCAGTGGAACTTGCGCCTCGTAGTAGCGACGGATGGCGTCTTCAGGCAAGCCCCACTTGCGGGCGTACTGCTCGAACAGCGTCCCCTGCCACATCGGCGAGTCGAGCAGGTTGCCGGGGCACACGGCGTTCACGCGGATGCCGTAGGGCGCAAGGTCCATCGCGATGCTTTGCGTCAAGCCGATGCCGCCGAACTTGCTGGCGGCGTAGGCGCAGTTTTTGTAGCTCCCCTTCAAGCCCGACTTGGAGTTTATCTGGAGGATGACGCCCGCGCCCTGCGGTTTCATCAGCTTGGCGGCTTCGCGGGCGCATAGGAAGTAGCCCGTGAGGTTCACATCGATTTGCCACTGCCACTGTTCGAGGCTCATCTCGGTCAGCTCGGCGGAGTGGACGACCCCCGCGTTGGCAATCAAGATGTCCAGCCTGCCGAACTGCTGGGCGATTTGCGCGGCGGCGCGCACGACCTCGTCTTCGCGGCGAATGTCGCAGGGGATGGCGGTGGCTTGGCAGTGCGGGTGCTGGGCGTGGACGGCGTGCGCAACGGCGGTCAACTGCTCCGCCTGAATGTCGCTCAGCGCCAGCCCTGTGCAGCCTTCCTGCGCGAGTCGGTATGCCAGCGCCTCACCCAGCCCCTGCGCCGCGCCGGTAATCCACGCGACCCGTCCCAGCAGGCGCATCGGTCAGCCCCCCTGCGAGTCAGGCTCGACGATGACCGCCGTGCCGTAGACCAGAATCTCGGCGGCGTTGGCGGTGATGTTGCCCGACACGAAGCGCACATTCACGATGGCGTTCGCGCCCAGCCGCGCCGCCTCTTCCAGCATGCGCCGCTCCGACTCGGCGCGCGCGTTGGAGAGCATCTCGGTGTACTCTTTCAGCTCGCCGCCGACGATTTGCCGCAGTCCCGCCAGAAAGTCTTTGCCGAAGTGCGTCGCCCGCACGGTGTTCCCTTTCACAACGCCCAGCACCTTCGCAATCCGATAGCCTGGCACTTCAGAGAGTGTTGTGACCAGCATGTTCTCCCTCCAAGCGCATGTTTCGCCGCGTGTGGGGCGATTCCTGCCACAGGCTCAGTCGCCCGTCTGTTGCAGCAAGGCGCGCAGGCAGGGTATCGCTTGGCGCATCACCTTGGCGCGGTGGCTGATGCGGTTTTTGAACTCGGCGGGCAGCTCGGCGAGGGTGCAGCCCAGCGACGGCACATAGAAGATGGGGTCGTACCCGAAGCCTGCTTGCCCGCGCGGCGTGTCGGCGATGCGCCCCTCCAGCGTGTCCTCGAAGGTGTAGCACGCGCCGTCGGGCATGGCGATTGCCACTGCGCAACGGAAGCGCGCCGTGCGCCGCGCGGGAGGCACATCCTTGAGCATCTCCAGCAGCAGGCTCATCTTGACGGGGAAGGGCGTCTGCTCGCCCGCGAATCGGCGCGAGTGCATGCCCGGCTTGCCGCCCAGCGCGTCGATCTCCAGCCCTGCGTCGTCGGCGAAGCTGATGGCTTGAGTGAACGCTGCGCATGCGCACGCCTTAATCACCGCGTTGCCCACATAGCTGTCGGCGTTCTCGTCGGGTGGGGGCAGCGCGTCAGGATAGTCCGCCAGCAGCCGTATCTCGACGGGCAAGTCGGCAAGCCCCGCGCGCAGCAGCTGCTCAATCTCGCGCGACTTCGAACGGTTGTGGCTCGCTATCACCACCAGACGCGGCTCACTCATCGCGGCTCAGTCGCTCAATCAGGTTCTTGACGCGCTCTTCGATCATCGCCCGCACGCGCCGAAACTCCTCCATCGGCAGCCCCACAGGGTCGGGGATGTCCCAATGTTCTTGGATGCCCATGTAGGTCGCGGGGCACAGCGCGTCGGTGCGGGCGTCGCACAGGCTCACCACTGCGTCGAACTGCGCGATGTCGAATTCCCACACGCCTTTGGAGGTCTGGCGCGTGATGTCGATGCCGACCTCGCGCATGGCGTCGATCGCCAGCGGGTGGACTTTGCCCGACGGCATCGTGCCCGCGCTAAACGCGACTACCCTGCCCTGCCCGTAGTGGTTGCCAAAGCCCTCCGCCATCTGGCTACGGCACGAGTTGCCCACACACACAAACAGCACCATCTTCGGCGTGCGCTCCATGTCAGTACCCCCTTTGCTTGTATTGCTCGATAGTCGCGCGGTAGCGTTCCATGCCGTTGGGTTTGTTGATGCTGGCGAGGATGGTAGGCGGTTTGCCTGTGGCGGTCATGCGCTCCACGATGCCTGCGACCACTGCCCACAGCGCAGCCGCTGCGCCGATTCCCGACGCGGGGCAAAACGCGGTCTCCACGCCCTCCAGCGTCAGCATCGCGTCGCCGTAGGGCGCAGCGTTGTCGATGACCAAGTCCACCGCCTCGTACAGCCGCTTGCCCGATTCGTGTTCCGATTGGAGTTGCGACGAGTAGTCCAGCGCGGTCAGTCCGATGGTGAACACGCCGCGCGCCCGCGCCTGCAACGCCAACTCTACGGGGAACGGCGTCTTGCCCGACACGCTGCCGATAATCAGCACATCGTTCGGGGCAATTCGGCTGCGATCCAGCGCGGCGCGCACGATGCAGCGCACGGTTTCTGGGGTGGTCTGTGCGCCGACGCCTTGCGCCTCGCGGTAGGCGTTCGTGTTCGTCACCTGCAGGTCGAAGCTCAGCGGGGCGAACGCCGCCAGCCCGCCCGCGCGGTTAATCAGCTCGCGCGAGACCAAATGCCCCGTGTCGTACACATGGATCACCCCGCCCTGCAGCAGGCAGTGGGCGCAGCGCTCAGCGGCTTGCGCAATCGCCGCACTCGAACGCTGCTCCAGCACCTGCAACTGCGCGTGCAATCGCTCGAAGTAGGTCTGGATGAGGCTCATACCCTGCAATTCTACTCGATGGGGCGTTGCTCAGGGCGTCGGCGCGTCGTTCTGGGCGAGTTTCTTCAGGAGGGGGGGCACGCCTGGCTTGCGCTTGTATTGTTCAAGCAGCTTCTGAAGGAGCGCGTCCCACTCGTGCAGTTTATTCTCCACTTGATACGACCGCTTGACCACAGCCAAGTATTCAACCGCAATGGGGTACAGGTCAGGATTTGTCATGCGCAAAAATTGCTCCGCCTGTTCACGGCAGGCGTTGCGGATTTGTTCGGGAAAATGCTCCACGAGTCGGTGCGCATATTCGGGCACAAGCGAGTCTTCCTCGATAAGGATCTTGAGCGCGTCTTCGTACATGCCTTCGCAGAGGTAGATTTCCACAACCTCCTCGACTTCGCCCACCTCTTGGAGGTGTTCGAGCGCGCGCGGGCGCAACTGCTCCCACTGCTCGCCTGCGATTTGCTGGAACAGCTGGTAGCGCGCGAGGGTGGGTTCTTCGAAGTAGGCTTTTTGGATAAACTCCATCGCGACCTCGTGTTTGCCCAGCGCGGCGGCGCGCGTCGCCAGCCATTCGGCAAACGCAGTCAAAGGCTCCACATCAAGCGCGTCCGCAATTGGGAATTTCTCTCGAAGCCAACCAGCTGCCATGTCCAAGGCGGTCTCCGTGTGTCCCAGCGCATCTAACGCTTTCGTAAATGGTTGCCACTGGTAAGCCCCTTGAAACTCCTGACGCGCCGTCTCGATTGCACCCTCTAAATCGCCTTGCAGCGCCAGCATAATTGCGTAGCGATGATGTTGCTTGGCTATTCGAGCTAACTTCAGGTAGTCCGAGACTTGACCCCGACGCTCTAACAGGCGCAGTCGGATAGCCACGAGATCGTGGACGATATCCATCGCGGGCAGTGGTCCCAGCTCAATCATATCGTCTTCTGGAAACTCGTCGATGATGTCATGTTCCGATGACTCGTCTTCCATCAATTCACCATCGGGAATAACGAACCATAGGTCTAACTTTTCCTCAAGACTTTTGTCCATCTCGTCAGGGCGCATGAGAAGCACCTCAAGCTCGGCAGGGGACAGTTCCAGCCGCGCCTCGAATTCGCGGCTGAGCGACTCATCGTAGAGGCTGAGGGCAAACGCGCATATCAGATAGGCGTCGGTGTCGTCCAACCCGCGATTGACCCACCGCTTGAATTGCCACGAGAGCGTTCTGATTAGTGAGCGGTCGGCTTCTACTTGTGAAAGGAGAGCATATGCTAAAAGGTGCGCCAGATCGTTCAACTGATGCTCTACCAGTGAGAACGGATTTTCGATAATGTCTATGCCTCGGAGTTGAGCAAGCAGGGGCTCGAAATGCTCGATGATGGCTTTCACTGCTGGCTCGATTTGTTGGCTCTCGATGAGCGCACAGATTGTCCGCCCCGTTTCGCCGAGCGCCGAGAGCGCAAAGTCTATAGGGTCTGGAGCGAAGTCCGAAACGAATCGGGGCGGCGGCGCGTCGCTTTTGCCGACAAAGCCCGCGTGCGCGCCCCGCCCAAGCGTCCCGTGTTGTTCAGTGTACGGGATGTCTTTCCAGAAGCGACCTACTTCGCGTCGTTCCAACTTCGTCCCTCCACTGTCATAGTCCACGCAGTATCATCTCGATGGACTCTTTGTGTTTGGTCTCGTCGGAGATGATGTCTTCGAGGTCGTTCACCAGCCCGAAGTCGCCGAGCTGCTCGGCTTGGTGGCGTCGCTCCATGTAGCGGGCGATGGTCTCCTCTTCGGCGCGGTGGACATTCATCAGCATCTGTTTCAGGTCACTGGCGGGGGGCACTGCGACGGGCGTCGTGGTGGGCGTCCCGCCCAGCGCGGCGATTTTGTTCGCCAGATACTCGGCATGGCGCAGCTCGTCGGGCACTTCGCGCATGAAGAACTCCTTCATCTCCTCGCGGTAGATGCCTGTCACAGTCGCGCCGTAGGTGATGTAGGTGATAATCGCCTGATACTCGTTTGCCAGGTCGGTGTTCAGACCCGCAATCAGCTGTTCCTTGATGTCGCTCATAACCAACCTCCGTGGGAAGTATACCCATGCTGTGCAGCTATTCGGCAATCCCCAGCTTGATGGCACAGTAGCGCAGCGACTCGCTTCGCTGGAGGGCTAAGCCCCAGTCGTAGACGGCAAGTATCTGCTGGAGCAGTACGATGCGCTCCTCACGATTTCGTGCGCGTTCCCCGAAAATTCCTGCGAAGGCTTGCTTATCGACGCTTTCCACTATGGGCGGAATGCTTGCCTTGAAGGGGTTTTGATGGGGGACGCCAGCGGTATACCACGCTTCTATCATCGGGCGTGCGACCAAAACCTGCGTCTCGCCCAAGTGGGGTTCGTACCGCTGGGCATACTTTTGCCGAACTGCAGTAATACACAGACCTCGATCATAGTCGACGAGGAGAAAAAGGTCGCTACCCATCCGCTTGAGTGAACGAAAATGGCTCCTCAGTTGCTCATCAGGGGTTCGAGCGTGCGTCTGTATGCGTACTTCGTTGTACCTCTCCTGTAAACGGGGTTTCAGAATACGCTCGGCGAATGCACGGTCTTCTTCCCCCTCGATAAACAGGGCAATCCGTTTCCACTGTGCAACACTCATACACCAAGGAGTTGTTGCGTATGCAGGTAGTCTAATTCCAAATTCTCTTCCAGAAAGATTTTCACACCCTCTTGGTCAGCAGGACGCTTGACTATCGAGTTGCCTTCCGCATCACGCTCGACCAACACTAACTCATCCAGCTCCGCGTGGCGCACCAGTTCCGGATTGTGTGTGGTGATAAGCACCTGATCGCGTTCGGCAGCTGCGCGAAGGAGTTCCATCAGTGCGCCCATCAAGCCTGGGTGGAGGTTGCGGTTCGGCTCTTCCAGAATTACCAGCCCATCAGGCAGACGCGAAAAGAAGAGCGCGATCACCAGCGCCACGACCTCTACAGTGCCGTCTGAGAGCAATATCGCTGGGAGCGCGCGCTTGCCGTGATAGGTCTCCTGAACCTGCAGCTGCACGTGCTGCCCGCCCACCATCGTCGTATGCAGGTGTTGGATGTAGGGCAGCACGCTTTGCACCAAGCGTAGCAGCCGCTCGCGTTGGCGAGGGTCACGCACCAGCTGCTGAACTACCAGCGGCAGGTTCGAGCCGTCCTCGCTGAGCGTATGCGTGGACGCAACAGGAATCGCTTGCTTGGCTTGTTTCGGAGAGAAATCATAAATCGTGATATTCTCCCCAAACAGAAAGGGCGGTAGCCCCAGCATAAGTGGGGCAATCCCAAACAACGAGGCGCCTGTCTCCAGTTCAAATCGTTCGCCCTTATGGAAGCGCACGCGCAGGAGAGGCGAGTCGGCTGGTCGCACGCGGACAACTTTGCCCTCGCGCGTCATTTCCAAGACTGTCGCTTTGCTTTTAGACGCTGCGTACCACACCTCAAAGGTTTCTCGCACGATACGGGCAGAGTTTTTGGTGCGAATGGTTTGAATAGTCAATTCGTAGCGCATCGTTTCTACTTGCAGCCCTTCGCGGTCTGCGCCTTCCGAGCGAACCAACATTTTCGGCGCCATCACAAGCTCGATCGTCACTTCCCGTTCACGGGACTGCAGATTCGTGAGGTACTCCGCCCCGCCCTGCAACGCAATGGCGTTCTCCAGCCCTGAACGCGCCAAGTCGCGCAGGAAGCGGAACGCATGCACCAAGTTCGTCTTGCCCGAAGCGTTCGCCCCCACGAGAATGTTTAGCGGACGCAGCTCGATCGTAGCGTCCTTGAAACTGCGGAAGTTCCTCAAGCGCAGTCGCTGTATCATACCTCATCAGGTTGTAGTATACCCGACCGACTCAGCCGTTCGCTGCCCAATCGCGCGTGGCTGCCTGTCCCCAATCGCCTTACGGCAGGGACAAGCAACAGCGGTCAGCGTGTCCAGCGCAGCAGCACAGGCTCCAGCGGCTGCAGGGTAATCGCGCCCTCCACAGTTGCGCCGTCGAGAAGGTTGGTCGCGGTGATGGGCTGGTTCGCGTCGCTGACGAGGCGCACGGTAATCGGCGCGCGGGTGTAGTTGCACAGGCTGGCGACATAGCCGTCCTCGTAGGGCGCGACGCGGTAGCCGACGCCCCAGACGGGCTGGTCGCTCTCTGGGTTCAGCAGGCGCAGCGGGCGCGAGATGCCCCAGTTGCCCAGGAACGGCGGCAGGCGCGTTAGCAGTCGCCGCGCGTCCATCAGCGGGTTGCGTTCGAAAGTCGTCGTGCCTGGACGCGAGATGCGTTTTCTGCCGTAGCGGTCGAACTCCAGCGACGGCTCGCCAAAGCCCAGCACCAGCAGCCCACGCTGTTGGCGCAGGAAGTCCAGCCCCGCGAACGCCTCGTCAGAGATAAACTGCGTGTTGGCAACAATCAGGCGCGAGGCGTTCGGGGGCAGGCGGCGCGCCTCCAGTTGCCGCTCGGTGATGAACCCCACGCGCACGCCCAGCATCGTGAGGGCGATGTAGAGGCTGTCGCGCGGCACAACGGCGTCCGCGCCCTGCATCATCATATCGTACTGCGAGTAGAGGATATACACATCGGGCGGCTGGTTCTGCAGCGCGGCGATGTAGGGCGCGAGGCGGTTCAAGTTCAGCGTCGTGTGCGCCAGCGCTTCGACGATTTCGGGGCGGTGCAGCAGGCTGCCCGCGAAGTCGCTTTTCGGGTCGTCAGTGCGCTCCCAGACCCAAAAAGTGGTCGCCGACAGCCCGCGAATCGCCGCCTCCCACAGCGCGGCGCGCGCGTGCTGCGGCGGCACATAGCGCGTCTCGCGGTCGCGAATGATGTGGTTCTCCGAGTTGAACACGGGCGCGTCGCGCATTGACCGCTGAATCTCGTGCGCCAGCATCGTGGTCACCCAGTCGAACGCCCACGGCGCGTCCTTGTCCCACAGCGGTACGGTGAAAGCGTCGTTGCCGTTCAGCTCGCAAAACTCGGCGAACCGCTCTGGGTCTACCCCACGCGGCAGCTCGCGGTCATTGGTGAAGGTCCAGCTCATCAGTTTCGCGTGCTTGGGCACAGCAGGCAGGTGCTGTTCGACGGCGGCTGCCAGCTCGCGATGCCAGTTCGCCAGCGTCTCGGCGTTGAACTGCTGCCACTCGGCATAGGGCGCGCCCGTGCCCTCAGCGGGGATGGGGATTTCGTCCCAGCTCTTGTAGCTCGTCTTCCAGCGCGTGTTGAGGGTGATGAGGTTTTTGTGTCGGTTCTGTAGCCACGCTCGCCACGCCTGCTGATGGGGCGGCGAGTCGGGCGACTCCTTGTTTAGCGGCTCGTTGGAGAGGCAGATGCTCAGCAGCGCGGGCTGGTCTTTCAGCAGCGGGGCGAAGTGTCCGATGTATTCGCGCAGTATGGTCAGGCTCTCAGGCGCGAACAGGCTGTATTGGATGAAGCCGTCGCGCGGCTGGCGCAGGTGCGGATACTTGCGGTAGACCCATTCGGGCATGTAGTGCGGGCTAATCAGGTAGTCCACCTTCACATTCGCGGCGGCGGCGCGGCGCAGCACGGGCAGCACATCCTCCTCGATGGGCTTGAGGTTCACTTGCCCCTCTTCGGGCAGGATGTCCCACACGCCGCGCTCAATCTGAATCAGATTGAAGCCCATCTGCGCGAGTTTTTCGATGTCAGCGCGCACCTGCCCGAAGTGTCCGAAGCCGACGAAAAACACGGGGCGTCGTTCGCGTTCGCCGGTCAGCGGGTTCACCGTGTCGGCAATCAGCGAGGCGCCGCGAATCTCAACGGGCGAGGTCACATAGCGGGGCACGGTCGGCAGGGGTTTCGCGCCGCTTAGGGCTTCCGCCAGCCGTTGGTTCAGCCGCGCGGCGACGCGCTCCATCTCGTCCAGTTGGGCGTAGGCGCGTTGCAGTTGTCCTTTCTGCAAGTCCTCGCCGACATAGCGCACGAACTCTTGCAGGATGGTTAGGCTCGCTTGCGGGTAGGCGATGTCTTGTCCGCTCTCGCGCACGCGCTGGAGTTGCGCTTCCCAGTTGGGCAGTTGCGCGGCAAGCGCTTGCAGGCGTTGCTGCGCAAGGGCGGGCGTGAAGAAGCGCAGGGCGCGCTCCGATTCCGCCAGCGTCTGCCTGCCCTGCCGAATCTGCAGGCGCAGGGTCTGTTCAGGGGCGTTGGGCGCGTCGTACTCGAAGGCGATACGGGTGTATCCCGCCGCGAGGCTCACGCGCGGCTGGCGCGCCCGCTGCTCGCCCAACTGCGCCTCGATTTCGGCGTTGCGCACAGGCTGCGGGGTGTAGAGTTCGAACTCGACGCGCCCGCGCGCCTCGCTCAGGTACACCTCCTCGCCGAGGTCGTCCAGCGTCAGGATGGGACGCTCAGGCGTCTCGGCGGACACAAACGGTGTGGCGCGGTTGCCTGCTTCCAGTTTGATAGCGTCGATCCACACGCCGTCCGTTGGGGCTTCGATGACAATCACGAGGTCGAAGCTGGTCTCGTTCTCGCGCGTAGCGAAGGTGATTTCGGCGCGTCGCCACAGCCCGCGCGTGTCTTGCAGCGGCAGGCGCACGCGCCAGTTCTCGCCCCCGCCGACAAAGCCCACATAGCCCTCGCGCGTCTTGTAGCGGCAACTGAGGGTGTAGACCGTGCTGGGCTGCACGGGTACGCCGCCTGCGTAGCGCAGCAGTCCGTAAATCTCCGCGCCGAAGGGCGTCGTGTTGGTGAACTTCAGGCAGCGTTGCCCCGTCGCGCCCGCCTCCGAAACGACTTGCACCGTCGAATCCGTGTTACGCTTGTCCCAAGTCCAGCCGACAGGCAGGTCGCTCTCGACCGCCTCGAAACTGGCGTTGCGAATGAGGTTGGGGTTCGGGGTTGTGTCCAACGGTGTAAGGGTCAGTTTCGCTTGCGAATAGCCGCACATGACTAAGCCCAGCCACACCAGCCAAGCACTCCTGCGCATCGTCGCCCTCCGTGT
>Ga0101945_1000502_pt1 | contig 65197 bp, 65 predicted proteins | sample DewCreD2012metaG_2_FD_75246 | JGI IMG/M metagenome (GOLD analysis project Ga0101945, IMG submission 75246) | Hot spring sediment bacterial and archeal communities from British Columbia, Canada, to study Microbial Dark Matter (Phase II) - Dewar... ... | reverse complement strand
GGCTTCTCTTCCGGTTCGGTGACCATTGGCAAGATCCTCACGGGGGGCGGGAGCACGATTACCGCGGCCTCCCCGACCAGCATCACCGAGGCAGGCGGAGCAGTTGCCGACATCACGCTGAAAGAGGACGTGGCCGGGGCGCTGAAAGTGAACAAAGACGTCTTCCCCGACGGCGACACGGTAAAGCTGGTCCTGAGCCCGGGCTTTACATGGGATACGGTGACCCTCATCCCCCAGGGAGGATTTCGAAGCGACAGCGTGGACAAGGCTGTCCATACCGAGAAAAACGGCTGCAGTGCGCTGTACCTGAAGATCAACACGGCAACCACCTCTCAACCCGGGCAATTGGTGATCAAGGCCACGGTCAAAGCGGATGAACCCTTTACCACCGCCCGCGACGTGAAGGTCACCTACGGCGGCACCAACCCCGGCGTGGGCGGCGAGAAGATCGCCGAGGTGACGGTGGCAAAGTACCTGGTCTCCGGTTTGACGGTGGCGGCCAAGAGTACGCTTGACGCGGTGGCCGGGCGGCTCAACCAGCAAATCGGGAACTTCACCATCGCCGAAGGGCTGCCGGGGGATCTGGCCTCCGGACGGCTCGTGAGCTTCACCCTGCCGGAAGGGGCGAGGTGGAACCGGCTGCCGACCATCGCACGCGAGGCGGGGAACGGGGAGTTGCGGCTTTACGGCACAATTGACGACGGGCGGACCGTGGTGTATGCGGTTGACCGGGTGAGCACTGCCCGGACCATCTTCTGCTTCAAAAACGCTACGGTGGATCTGGCGGTTTACGTGCCGGATGAACTGAAGGTGACCGTGAAGGGGCCCGGGATTAACACGGAGGTTGCCGTGGCCAACGTCCAGGCCCCGTTGACGCTTTCCGCCGGGGGCGGCACGATCCGGATCGGCCTGCAGGAGCAGCCGGTGGGCGCGCTCACCATCCAGGAGAACCTGGTGGGGGCGCTCAGGGCCCGCGATACCGCCGGGAAGCGGGCGGTACTGCGGCTTTCTCTCCCCGAGAGGTTCCGGTTCAGCAAAAAACCCACGGTGGCGGTGACGGCGGGGGACCTCGAGCTTGGTGACGAGATAAGGCTCGAGGATAACGACCGTACGCTGGTCATCCCGGTGAAGCTCTCGAGCGCAACCGCGGTGGAGAAGCCGGCAACGACCCGTGAAGTGACAGGCGAGGAGAATACTGCCGAAACGGTCGCCGAGCAGGTGGGGAGCACTCTCACGGTGAAGGATATTCTCCTCACGGTGGACCGGATGGCGCCCGAGGGTGATGTTGCCCTGGATGTAAGCGGCAGCGCCCTTTCCGAAACCGAAAGCCTCTTTCCTTCGTCACTCAACAAGCTGACGTGCGTCCTGGCGCGTTGCTTAACTGCTGCGCCGGTGGGGATAAGGGCGGAAGTGGTCTTCACCATCGGGAGCACCGGCTACCGCGTGGGCGGCGAAGAAAGGGAAATGGATGTCGCTCCCTACATCAAGGACGGGCGGACCTACGCCCCGGTGCGCTATCTCGCCTACGCGGTTGGGCTGACGGACGAGCAGATGCACTGGGACGGGGAGAACCGTACCGTCACGCTCTTCACCGGCGAGCGGCTCATCCAGTTCAAGGTGGGGCAAAAGGCATACGTACTGCAGGGAGTTGCGATCCCTATGGACGTGGCCCCGGAAACCGTGAACGGGCGGGTGATGCTCCCGTACCGTTACCTGGCCCAGGCGCTGGGGCTCGAGGTCCGGTGGGACGCCGAGAACCGGCAGGTGATTATCCGGTAAGTTTGCAAGCCGGGACGCCCCGCAAGATGCGAGGCGCCCCGGCTACCCAGAAAGCTGAGGGGGAAACGGGATGCGCTTGCAGGTTAAAGGGGTTTCCTTCGCCTACGGGAGCACCCCTGTTCTGGAGGACATCACCTTCAAGGTCCGGGCCGGGGAGACGCTCGGGATTGTGGGGCCGAACGGCTCGGGGAAGTCGACGCTCCTGCGCTGCCTCGCGCGGGTGCTGAGGCCCCGTGTAGGCACAGTTCTCCTGGACGGTAAGAACCTCGCCGCTCTGCGCGGGCGGGAGATCGGCCGATGTCTGGGGTATGTGCCGCCGCCGGGCGCGGGAAACGCCTTCCCCTGTACTGTGCTGGAAGCGGTGCTGCACGGGCGCCGTCCTTACCTCACGTGGGGGGTAGGCCAGCGCGACCTGGCAGTGGTGAGCAAGGCGCTCGCTTACCTCGGACTGACCGATCTGGCGGAGCGGCAGCTCGAGGAACTGTCGAGCGGCCAGCGGCAGAAGGTGCTCATCGCCCGCGCTCTTGCCCAGGAGCCGGAGGTATTTCTCCTGGATGAGCCCACGGCGACGCTGGACATCCGCTATCAGCTTGAGGTTCTCGCGCGGGTCAAAGAATTTGCCGTGCAGGAGGGGCGGGTGGTGGTGATGGTCCTGCACGACCTCAACCTGGCCGGCCGCTTTTCCGACCGGATGCTGCTTTTGAGCAACGGACGGATCTTTGCGGCCGGCATTCCCAGAGCGGTGCTCACGCCGGAGAATGTACGCACGGTTTACGGGGTCGAGGCGGAGGTAGCCGAGACCCAGTGGGGTTTACGGGTAACACCGCTGGCACCGGTAGGTGCGCTTGAGGAAGCGAACGAGCCAGAAATGCCCCGGGTCGCTGCCCGGGCGTAAAGCGAGACTTGCGGGAGGCGGTGCGTTTGCCGGCAGGCCGCGAAGTGGCTACTCTTTCCTTACCGGACGGGGAGCCTGCCGTTCCGGAACCGGTTGGGCCAAGGACGGCAGCCCTGGCGGTACAGGGAGTGGTGAAGCGTTACGGCCCGGTTACCGCGGTGGACGGGGTGAGCTTTGCCGTCCGCCGGGGCGAGATCTTCGGGCTTTTGGGTCCCAACGGGGCCGGCAAGACCACGCTCATCCGGATGCTCACCACGCTCACGCGACCCACGGCGGGGGAACTCTTTGTGGGCGGGGAAAGCGTGTCCAAAAACCCGGTGGCGGTGAAGAAGCTCATCGGCGTGGTGCCGCAGGTGAACAACCTGGAGCGGGAGCTGACGGGTCGGGAAAACCTTGTGCTCCACGCGCTCTTGCACAGGATGCCCCGGGGGGACCGCGAGCGACGGATCCCAGAACTCCTGGAGTATGTAGGTTTGGCCCACCGGGCAGACGACCGGGTGCAGGACTACTCCGGCGGGATGGCCCGGCGGCTTCTCATCGCGCGGGCGCTCATGCATCGACCGCCTATTCTTTTCTTGGACGAACCCACGGTAGGGCTCGACCCGCAGACCCGGCGGAAGATCTGGGATCTGATCCAGGTCATGAACCGTGACGGTGTGACGGTTTTCCTCACCACCCACTATATCGAGGAGGCGGAGAGCCTCTGCCACCGGGTGGGGATCATCGACCACGGGAAGCTTATCGCGCTGGGGACACCGCGGGAACTCAAAGAGCGGCTGGGTGCCTTCTGCGTGGAGTTTTTTGTCGGGGAAGGGACGCGCCGGGTTTTCTTCCCAACGCGCCAGGACGCCAAGGCCTACGCCAGCACCCTGACCGGGGACATCACCATCCGGCGTACGAATCTGGAGGACGTCTTCGTGGAACTCACCGGGCGCGAAATCCGGGGCGGGTAGGTGAGGAGCGTGATTACGGGGTCTGCTGTGCGAGAAAAGGTCTGGCCTCAAAAGCTCTATCCCTCGTGGCTGCCGCTCGTACTTGCCATGGGGCTGGTCTGGCGCCGGCGCTGGTGGCGGTTCCTGGTCGGGGGGTTGAACCGCCCGCTTATTTTCCTGGCGCTCTTCGCCTGGAATCTGAAGTATGCCGCCGGCGGGGTGCAGTACCTTCATTTCCTTTTGCCGGGATTGGTAGTGATGGCTGCGGTTACGGCAAGTTATACCGACCTCGTCAACTGGTTTACTCTTCGGCGGACCTTTTATCGTGTTCTGGACGAGTACCTCCTGGCACCCGTTTCCACCGCTTCCCTGCTTGCAGGCCATGTCCTGGCCGGGGGAGGAAAGGGCCTGGTGGTGGCCCTCGTGGTTTACTTCGGAGGATGGGCGGTAGCGGGAGACTTTTCCTTTCCGCTCCTTTTCGCGGTCCAACTGGCTGTCGTCTGTCTTCTTTTCGCCTCCCTGGCCGTGGTCGTGGCGATGATTGCCGGGGGTGACCGGGACGTCCTGATGTTCACCAATCTCGTGGTCTTCCCGATGACCTTCTTCTGCGGCACTTTCTTTCCGGTAGAGAGGCTGCCCGGGGCACTGGCCAAACTCAGCTGGTTTCTGCCGCTCACCGCCGGGACGTACAACCTGCGAGCGCTGGCGCTCACAGGCGTTGGCCGGTGGGACTGGTTCGGGCAGAGCCTTGGCTGGCTGGCGGGCTTTTACATTCTGGCCTACCTGCTGTTAAACTGGAGGCGGCAGGACTGATGCGGGACTCACTGCTCGGCTGGTATCCGATCGTCTGGGAAGAAATGGTCCACTGGCGACGCAGGTTCTGGCTTTACCTGGCCACGTACACGCTTTCTCCGCTCATTTTTCTCCTGGCGTTCGGGTTCGGCGTGGGACATCGGCTGAAGATGCTCATGCCCGGCGGGGCGAGTTATCTCGAGTTCCTGGTACCGGGTGTTGTGGCACTGGCGGTCTTCAACAACGGGGTCACCTCGGTCACCGTACGGATGTTTTACAACCGCCTGCACTTCAAGAGCTTCGAGGCCTACCGGCTGGCGCCCATCGGCAATCTTGCCGTCTGGCTGGGGTATACCGTCTCCGGTGCCCTCCGGGGCCTCCTGGCTGGAAGCATCGTCCTCGGCCTGGTGCTTCTATTCGTCCCGGGTTTTCGGGCCGCGCCCGCCGGCCTCGCGTGGCTCGTGGCGGTGGCCTTTGCCTGCGGCGCCTTCGGGGTGTTCCTTGGTCTCAGCCTGCGCTCTTTCGACGACCAGACAGTTATCAGCGAGTTCATCATCGTCCCGATGACTTTCCTCTGCGGCACGTTGATCCCGCTCGAGCGGCTACCCGGAGCACTGGAGCACCTGGTCTGGCTCTTGCCGCTCACCCCGGCAACGCAGGTGCTGCGGGTGTCGTTCGCCGGAGAGGTACCCTCCTGGGAGACGGTCGGGTTGCTTGCCGGCTGGACGGGGATCTTCTTTGCGCTGGGGATGTGGCAGCTCGGCCGCCGCGAGGATTGAGTTTAACTTTAAAGGGTGAAAACGGTGAACAGCTTTCTTCTGCTTAGCACCATTGACAATACTCGAGAACTCAGGGAAGCGCTGGCAGAGATCGGGGCGGAATACGGAGAAATTCTTTCGGTCAAAAAAATCTATTTCTCCGACTCGGAGCGGGGAACGATTGATCCGGTAGAGTTGAAAGAAGCGGTAAAAAGCGCCCGTGTTATCCTCGTGGACATCCGCGGGCAGACGGAGTTCACCGACCAACTCCGGGAGTTGATAACCGGGAGCGCCGCCACGGTGGTGGTTCTGGTCGGCGGCAGCCGCGACATTCTTTCCCTCACCCGGATGGGTTCTTTTTCCGGGGCCGATCTTCCCCGGCGCGAGGGGCGCTTTGACATCGAGGCCTACCTTAAAGCCAGGAAGTTTGCCGAGATTGCCAAAAAACTGGGGTCGGTTCTTCCCGTGGGCAAGCTCAGGCACATGCGCAACTGGGTGCTGGCCTGCGAATATTACGCTGAGGGCGGCAAGGAGAACCTCAAAAACCTGTTTCTTTTCCTGCTGCGGGAATACTGCGGGGCAAAGGTAGAGGTGAGGCCGCCGCAAAAAATGCCCGACTGGGGGATCTGGTGGCCTCCTGATCGTTACTTTGCCGACCTGAAGGCTTTTAAATCGTCCGTAGGATGGGACGAGAGCAAGCCAACCGTGGGCATTTTCTTTTATGGCGGCATGCATTTTGCCGACTGCACGCCGGTGGTAGAGGCGCTGGCGAAGGAGTTGCGCGGCGAGGTCAACCTCATCCCCGTTTTTTCTAAGGTGGAGTACAATCTGACGGCTCTCCGTTCCTGCTTCTTTGACGAAGGGCGTCCATCGGTAGACCTCGTGGTTAACCTGCAGTACTTCCGGTTGCACGGCGGGCCTTACGGCGGGGTGCCCGAACCGACCTACCGGTTGCTGTCCGAACTTGGCGTTCCGGTGCTGACGGGATTTCGGTCTTACACGACGGAAATAGATGAATGGCAAAGAGACAACCGGCTGAATCCTCTAGAAACTACCCTCGGTGTTATGTTACCGGAGCTTGATGGCTGCATAGAGCCGGTTTACGTGGGGGGACTCGCGTCCCTCGGGAAAGACGGGCTCTTGGGTGGGGAAGTAAAGGAAGTCCGGGCCTTGCCCGAAGGAATAGAGAGGCTTGCCGGGCGGGTTCGGAAGTGGCTTTGGCTGCGGCGCAAGCCCAACGCCGAGAAAAGGCTGGCTATCATCCTATACGACTATCCCCCGGGAGAAGCTAACCTGGGCGGCGCCGGTTATCTCGATGCGCTGGAAAGCCTGCGGGTCTTTCTCGAAAAGCTGGTAGCCGCCGGGTACCGGGTGGAAATTCCGGCGGGGGATTTGGGGGAATTTCTTTTATCCAGCGGCGTGGTGAACACGCCTGAGTGGAAGGTGGCTTCTTCCGGGATAGCAGTGGATGCGCAGGTCTACCGCCGGTGGTACCACGAGCTGCCGCCGGATTTGCGGGCGCAAATCGAAAGGCACTGGGGAGAACCACCGGGAACCGTAATGGTTAGGGATGGGCAGATTTTGATTCCCGGCGTGGTGGCAGGCAACGTTTTCATCGGCGTGCAGCCGTCGCGCGGTGTTCACGAAAATCCCGAGAAAGCCTATCACGACAAAGAACTGCCGCCTCACCACCAGTACCTCTGTTTTTACTGGTGGTTACAAAGAGAATTTCGGGCGGACTGCATCGTCCACTGGGGAATGCACGGCACCCTGGAGTTCACCAAGGGCAAGGAGGCTCCGGTGTCGCGCCGCTGTTTTCCGGATATTCTGGTCGGCAATGTTCCCCACCTCTACTATTACTGGGTAGGGAATCCCTCGGAATCCACCATCGCCAAGCGGAGAAGCTACGCGGTGGCGGTTTCCCACGCCTCGCCGCCGATAATTGCTGCCGGTCTTTACGGCGAGTACTTAGGGCTGGAGGAACTGCTGGCAGAGTACCGGAAAGCCGAGGGCCGGGATAAGGAGACCCTGGCTGAGGCGATTAAAGAAAAGGCGCAGGCGCTCTCCATGCCGACCGAGGATTTGGCAGAATTGGAAGTCTATCTCTACCGGATGAAGAGGCGGCTTATCCCCAAAGGTTTGCACGTTCTGGACAGGCGACTTGCGGGAGAGGACTTGATTGCCTATTTGGCGGCCCTCGTCCGGTTTGACCGGGAAGTGCCCTCATATTACCGGATGGTGGCCGGGAGAAAGGGTTTTTCCTACGAGAGTCTCGCTCGGGAACCGGAGGCATTTGTTGCTGTTGACCGCGAGGTACACCAGGCAATCGGGCGCTGGCTGGCAGGCGACGAAAAAGCCCTGCCGCCGGAAATAGGCCGGTATCTTGCCGGGGTGAGGGAAAACATCGCCCGTTCGCAGGAAAGCGCGGGGCTTCTTTCCGCACTGGATGGCCGCTATCTTCTTCCTAACTTAGCCGGAGATCCGGTGCGTTCGCCTGAGGTTTACCCTGTCGGCCGGAATATGTACGAGTTCGACCCGCGGCTGATTCCCACGTCCCTGGCGCTAAAACGCGGGGAAGAAGCAGTAGAGGCTATTCTGGAGAGATTTTATGGCACGCACGGGCGCCACCCGGAAACGGTGGGAGTGGTACTGTGGGGGTTTGAGACCCTGAGTACGGGAGGCGAAACTATTGCCCAAATCCTGGCTTATCTCGGCGTGCGCCTGGTCCGGAAGGAAAGCCCCTGGTTCAAGGAACTGGAGCTTATTCCTCTGGAGGAGCTCGGCAGGCCTCGCATTGATGTTCTGGTGACCATCTGCGGAATCTTCCGCGACCTGTGCGGTCCTCAGATTGAACTGATCAACCGGGCAGTGGAACTGGCGGCTGGCGCCGCGGAACCGGAGGAGATGAATTTTGTCCGCAAACACAGCTCGGAAATGGCAGTAGAATATGGTCGTGCCAGCCGGGCACGGGTATTCGGGCCTCATGCTACGGAGTACGCCACGTCAATGCGGGCACTTGTAGAAAGCGGGGTCTGGCGGGAAGAAAAGGAGCTGGTGCAAAGTTATGACAGTTCCATGTGTTATTGCTATCACCGGGGCAAGGTTCAGGAAAACCGTGCTCTCTTTGCCAGGCTTGTCTCTACCATCGATGTGGTTTCGCAGGTAAGGCACAGCACCGAATACGAATTTACCGATCTCGACCATTATTACGAGTTTTTTGGCGGACTTTCCCGGAGCGTGGCGGAAAAGAAAGGAAAACCTCCCGAACAATGGGTGGTGGATACCACAGAGGAGATTACCGAAGTGGCCGATGTGGGCCTGGCTATTGACCGGGCGGTAAGAACGCGCCTTTTCAACCCCAGGTGGATTGACGAGATGCTGGAGCATAAGTACCACGGTGCCCAGAAGATAGCGGAGCGTTTGGAATACCTGATCGGCCTTAAGGCCACCACCGGCCGGGTGAGCGAGTGGGTTTTCCGGGAGGCGCTCCACCGCTTCCTGCTGGACCAGGACATGCGCCGCCGGTTGGCGGAGAACAACCGCTTTGCCGCCTTAGAAATAGCCAAACGTATCGGTGAAGCCATGCGCCAGGGCTACCTCAACTGCAAAGACGAAGAGTCGACCGGATTCCAAAACGCGGTGCTGGAACTGGAGGCCTGGATTGAAGAAAAGACTTGAGGTGGTCGGACCCATGCGCTACGTCTACCCATTTACGGCCATCATCGGCCAGGAAAAAATGAAGCTGGCCCTGCTGCTTAACGTCGTCAACCCGCGGCTCGGCGGGGTGCTCATCCGGGGGGAAAAGGGGACCGCCAAGTCCACCGCGGTGCGCGCGCTGGCGGCGCTCCTCCCGGAGATCGAGGCGGTCGCGGGATGCCCCTGCAACTGCGACCCGCGCGATGTTTCAAGGCTCTGCCCCTTCTGTCGGGAGCGCCTGGCGGCAGGCGAGGAGCTTCGGCCTGCCAGGGTGCGGGTGCCGGTGGTGGAACTCCCCGTTTCGGCTACCGAGGACCGGGTGGTAGGGAGCCTCGACTTCGAGTTCGCCATCCGGCACGGGCGGCGGCGCTTCGAACCGGGGATCCTGGCGCGGGCCAACCGCGGCATCGTTTACGTGGACGAGGTGAACCTTCTCGACGATCATCTGGTGGACGCGTTGCTGGACGCGGCGGCCTCCGGGGTAAACGTCGTGGAACGGGAAGGAATAGCCTTCGCCCACCCGGCCTCGTTTGTCCTGGTAGGAACGATGAACCCGGAGGAAGGGGAACTCCGGCCCCAGTTGCTGGACCGTTTCGGCCTCTGCGTCCCCGTGGAAGGGGTGGATGATCCCGCGGCCCGCGTGGCCATCGCGCGGCGGCGGGAGGCTTTTGAGACCGACCCGCTGAGTTTTCTCACCGCCTACGCGCCTCAGGAGGAAGAGCTGCGACAGAGAATCGTCCGGGCACGGGCACTTCTGCCTGCGGTTAAGGTTCCTACGGAAGTGATCCGGCTGGCCGCGGATCTGGCGGCGGAGGCCCGGGCGGCGGGTCACCGGGCCGAGATCGTGCTCTTGCAGGCGGCGCGGGCGCTGGCGGCTTGGGAGGGACGGGACGTGGCCGCCGCCAGGGACGTCGAACAGGTCGCGGAACTGGTGCTCTGCCATCGTCGGCGCGAGGCATCGCCGCCCCCGCCTGAGCAACCGGAGGTGCCGGAGATGGAAGACCCACGTGAGCCACCGGAGGAAAAGGAGCGGCCGGAAGAATCGCAGCCCGGGAAGCAAGAAGATGAAATGCGCGAGCAGCCGCTGCCACCGGAATCACCTCCCGAGAGAGAAGAAGAGAAGGAGCCGCCTGAGTCGCGCGCGTCGGCCACCACGGCCGAAACGGTTTTCGCCGTCGGCGAGGCCTTCCCGGTCAGGCGCATCGAGTATGGGCGCGACCGGGTCCTGCGCAAAGGTTCCGGCCGGCGCTCACGCACCAGGACCCCGACGAAGGCGGGCCGGTACGTCCGGGCCACGCTGCGCCGGGAGCGGAACGACCTGGCCTTCGACGCCACGCTCCGGGCTGCCGCGCCTCACCAGCGGTGGCGGGCCAGGGAAGGCGTGGCGGTGGCCGTCGAACCTGGTGACATTCGGGAAAAAGTACGGGAAAAGCGCATCGGGAACTTTCTCTTGTTCGTGGTGGATGCCTCGGGGTCCATGGGGGCGCAGCAGCGGATGGTGGCGGCCAAGGGGGCGGTGCTTTCTCTACTTCTCGACGCCTACCAGAAGCGCGACCGGGTAGGCATGGTAGCCTTCAAGGGCGACCGGGCCGAGGTTCTGCTCCCGCCCACCAGTAGCGTGGAGCTGGCGGAGAAGCTCCTGGTCGAACTGCCCACGGGGGGCAGGACGCCGCTTGCTGCGGGTCTACTAAAAGCATACGAGGTGGCGCGGGCACACCTTTTCAAGAACCCCAACCTTTCGCCCCTGCTTATCGTAGTTTCCGACGGCCGGGGGAACGTGGGCCTGGACGGCGGAAACCCGCGCGACGACGTACACCGGGTGGCGGCGCTCATCTGGGGCGAGGCGCGGATCAGGACCCTGGTGGTGGACGTGGAGAGGGGTGGCTTTATCTTCTTTGGCCTGGCGCGGGAAATGGCCGCGGTCCTGGGGGCGGACTACTACAGGATTGAAGATCTGAAGGCGGATGTTCTGGTAGAGGCAGTCCGCGCCCTGCAGGCAGGAGGCTAATTAATTGTTCGGGACTGAGGACCCAAAGAAGATTAATAAGGAGAGTACTCATTTCTTAAGGAGGCTTTTCGGCGGTGCAGGAAGCTGAGCGCTACGTTTATCCCTTCGCGGCAATTGTGGGGCAGGAACCCATGAAACAGGCCTTGCTCTTGAACGCCGTCAACCCCAAGCTTTCTGGCGTGCTCATCCGTGGCGAAAAGGGTACGGCCAAGTCCACGGCCGTACGCGCCCTAGCGGTGCTGCTGCCGGAGATCGAGGTGGTGGCGGACTGTCCCTTCAGCTGCGATCCCGACGACGTCACCGGCATGTGCGAGCGGTGCCGGGCGCGGCGGGAGGCAGGTGAGGCGCTCCCGCGGCGGCGGCGCAGGATGCGCGTGGTGGAACTCCCCGTTTCGGCCACCGAGGACCGGGTGGTGGGCACCCTGGACATTGAGCATGCCATAAAGAAAGGGGAGAAGCGGTTCGAGCCCGGCGTGCTGGCCGAGGCCAACCGTGGTATTCTGTATGTCGACGAGGTCAACCTCCTCGACGACCACGTGGTGGACGTGCTGCTCGACGCGGCGGCTATGGGCGTCAACACCGTCGAGCGGGAGGGCGTTTCGTTTACCCACCCGGCGCACTTCATCCTCGTGGGGACGATGAACCCGGAGGAGGGGGAACTCCGGCCGCAACTTCTCGACCGCTTCGGTCTCTGCGTGAACATCACTGGCGTGGCCGACCCGGCACTGCGGGTGGAGATCGTGAAGCGGCGGGCGGCCTTCGAAGAGGACCCTGCCGGCTTCATGGCCGTCTGGGAGGAGCAACAGGAGAAACTGAGAGAAAGGATTGTCGCCGCCCGGCGCCTCTTGCCGCAGGTCAATATCAGCGACGACATGCTGCTCCTTATCGCCGGGATCGCCATCGAGATGGGCGTGGACGGCCACCGCGCCGATCTGGTGATGATGAAGGCGGCCAAAACGAGGGCCGCCTTCAACGGGCGGACGGAGGTGACGGAAGAGGACATCCGGGAAACGGCCGGCCTCGCGCTTTTGCACCGCATGCGTCGCAAGCCCTTCCAGGAACTGGGCATAGACGAAGAAAGGCTGGCCAGGGTGCTCGGACAAAACCGGCGCGTGCACAGTCACCCCCACGTGCACGTGCATACGCACCCGCACGCCCACCCGCATAGCACCGGGCAGCGCTGAAGTTTTCTGCAATGATTGTGGACCGTGGCGATGACCTTCATATACCGGGTGACGCCGGGGTAAGCTTAAGAGGCTGCGAGGAGGCCGCGAGCACTTGATCGAGATCAGGGGTCTCACGAAGGATTACGGCCGTATCAGGGCGGTCGACAATCTACATCTCAAAATCGAGCGGGGCGAGATCTTCGGGCTGCTCGGCCCGAACGGGGCCGGCAAGACCACCACCATCCGCATGCTCACCATGCTGACGCGCCCCACGGCGGGCGAAGCATACATCGCCGGTTACGAGGTGCGGCGCGACCTGGCCAGGGTGCGGGGGGAGATCGGCGTGGTGCCGCAGCACATCAACCTGGACCAGGAACTCACCGCCCGCGAGAACCTGGAACTCCACGGGCGGCTGTACAAAATGCCGCCCGCCGAGCGGCGCCGCCGCATCGAGGAGCTTCTGGCCTTTGTGGAGCTAGACGGCCGGGCCGACGAACTGGTGAGCACGTTTTCAGGCGGAATGAAACGCCGCCTGATGATAGCGCGGGCGCTCATGCATCGGCCGCGCGTCCTTTTCCTGGACGAGCCCACAGCGGGCCTCGATCCGCAGACCCGGCGGCGGATGTGGGACTTGGTCCGCCAGATGAACCGGGACGGCGTTACCGTGCTCCTGACCACGCACTATATCGAGGAGGCCGAGGCGCTCTGCCACCGAGTAGGGATAATGCATCAGGGCAGGCTGATCGCGCTGGGTACACCGGCGGAACTCAAAGAACGCGTGGGGCGCTACGTGGTTGAATCCCTGAACGGGGGCCAGACGGCCTACACCCTTTTTGCTACACGGGAGGAGGCGTTGGTCTTCGCCGGTTCGCTCCGGGACGGAGTGGTCATCCGCGAAACGAGCCTGGAGGACGTTTTCGTCCAACTTACCGGACGCAGGGTGGGTGATTGAGTGGACTGCTACACTGTATTCTGGCGGGAGATGCTGGTCTTCAAACGGACCTTCTGGAAGTTTCTATCGGCCCGGCTGGTCAGCCCCGTCCTCTATCTGGTGGCCTTCGGCTGGGGCCTGGGGCGGAGCATCCGGACCGACGGCGGGTCTTATCTCGATTTTGTCGTTCCCGGGATCATTGCCCTCAGTGCTATGACGGTTAGCTTCAACGCCACCGGGATCCCGCTCAACATGAGCCGCCTCTACCACAAGACCCTCGAGGAGTACCTGATTGCCCCCGTGGGCAGCTTTTCCTTCGTTCTGGGTAAGGTGCTGGCCGGGACGGTGCGCGGCCTGGTTGGGGCGCTGGTGATCCTGGTCCTCGGCCTTCTTTTCGGGGCGCGGCCGGAGGTGGGCGTCTGGTTCTTTGCCGTGGTTTTTCTCACCTGTTTCCTGTTTGCTGCCCTTGGCGTGGTGGCGGCCATGACGGTGCCCTCGCACGAGGACATGGCCAACTTCAGCACCTTCGTTATCCTGCCCATGGCCTTCCTGTGCGGAACCTTTTTCCGAGCCGACGTCCTGCCAGAGGTGGTGGCCGATATTATCTGCGTCCTGCCGCTGACACATACCAGTTACGCCCTGCGCTCCCTGGCCGGCGGCACCGGATTGCCTCTTATTTCCGTTTTTGTCCTGCTAGCCTACGCCGCGGCTTTTCTGGGGATCGCGGTGTGGATCGTCCGCCGCGCCCGCTGAGCCCGCGGTTTGGCCTTTTATTTTGCGGTGGATAACCCTCGACAACGCGCTGCGGCGGGAGAACGACCTCGCACCGGCGCACCCGGAAACTGAGCGTTGTGAAGCCGGAAGCGGTCGCCATCTGCGTCGGCGGGAAACAGGGTACGGTCGTTCACACCCGGAGACGTCAGGTAAGCTTGCCGCCACGCAGGTGAAAGTTTGCGGTACCGACCTGAGCGGGACTATCACCGTCCCGACAGACGGCAGGACGTACGTGGTCCTTACCGAAAACGAAGGGCCTGTGGCGCCGCCGGATCATGCTGGAAGTCGCGGGCAGATACGTCGGGTCGGTAAAGATTTAGATGGCCTAACGCTCGGCCCAGCGCCAGTACCCGCGCAGGCACCTTTTGAGTTCGCGCACCATTTCCCTTGTTTCCGCGTAGCGCGCTTCGGGTCTTACCCAGGCGGGTACGGGCTCCGGGTCGTTCACTTTTACCTCCCAGCCTGCCAACCCGGAAATCAGGGCCAGCCAGCAGGCGGGCAGCGCCTTTTCGTTGTAGCCGGAGCAGATGAGGTCCGCCTCCCGGCCCCCACAGATCTCGGCCACGGCGCGCACCAGCGCCCCCATTTCCTTGAAATCTCCCGCCGTCAGCCCCAAGTCGGTCAGCCGGTCGTTCCAGTAGGGGTCGGAGCCGCCGTTTCTGATGATGAGCTGGGGCCGGAACTCCTCCACCAGGGGCAGCACCACCTCTTCGAAGACGTAGCGGTAGGAGTCCCAGCCCGCGCCGGGTGCCAGGGGGCAGTTCACGGTGTAACCCCGGCCCGGGCCGGTGCCTGTTTCTTGCACAAATCCGGTACCCGGGTACAGGGTACGCGGATCCTGGTGAAGGTCCACGAAGAGAACGCGGGGGTCGGCATAAAAGTATTCCGCCGTGCCGTTGCCGGCGTGGGCGTCGGTGTCCAGAATAAGAATCCTTTCCAGGCCGTAGCGGGTGAGGGCGTAACGGGCGGCGAAGGCCACATCGTTATAAACGCAAAAGCCTTCGCCGTAGTTGGGTCTGGCGTGGTGAAAACCGCCGCCGATGGAAACGACTTTGGCGTATCTGCCCTCCTGAACCAGGTCCACCGCCAGCCTGGCCTGTCCCACCACCAGGCGGGCTGCCTCCTCCACCCTGCCCGGCCGCCCCCACGGGATGTTGTCACCGCTCAGGAACCGGTAGACCGCATACCCCTCCGGCGTCTTCAGTCCGGTGCGGGCGCTCTGGTAGTAAGCGCGGACAAACTTCACGTACTCTGCGTCGCAGATGAGGGCAAGGTCTTCGTCGGTGGCCCGGTCCGCCGTCAGAAACCGATAATGATCGCCCTCCGGCACGTGTTTTCGCAAAAAGAGGGGAAAGATCTCGAACCGATCCCCGCGAAAGGGATGGCCGGGTCCAAAGTCGTACTCTTTGAGTTCTTCCCGGTATAAGAGAGCCAGCGTCATGGAACCCATATCCCGCGGGAATTCAGAACCTTGAACAAGGGACGGCCAAAAATAAAGAGTTCAAACTCTTTCCTTAATCCCAATTCCGATATGGCGTAGAAACGTATGGCCAGGTCTTTCCGGACAAGCTCCTTCAGCTTTGCAAGGGCTTTTGATTTCCCGGTTTCCCGGGACAAGTTGCAGATCAACTCTTCCACCTCGTGGTAGGGACATTCCTGCTCGTGCGCCTCAATAACCTCCATGATCGGGTCGTCGGGATTGATAATGTCGGCGCGCACTATAGTGTTTTTACCAATGAGGGATTCAAGCTCGGAGGGGTCCCAGCATTTTAAAAGGCGGCATTCCAGAAAGCGGTGTTCGTAAATCGTACACGCAGAGCTTTTCTCGTCAAAAAAGCAGCAGGACCAGTCTTGCCCTTTGCCGCGCACCTTGACCAGCTCTTGATGCGCCGGCCGCAGAGTGCCAAGGACAGGATCGAACACCAGTTCACCCTTCCTGATGGTTACCAGGTGGTGGTGCCCCGCATGCCCATCGAGAAGGATGCTTATATCTTCACGGTGAAGAGTCGGGCCGCCTTTCCGGCAGCAGGTGCCACAACGTGTGCAGCTGATCCGGTGGACGCTTTGCATCGCCATTTGCCTCCCAACCGGTGTGTCCCTCCAGCCTTGTTCACCCCAACCGCATCACTAAAATTCTATCACGTTCCGGAAGATTTGGCCTTCATTTTTGCCCTCCGCGAGGATTAATAGTCCTGAGCTAACCGGGGCAAAATTCTTGCAGGAGACCGTTCTTTGCGAGGAAGATTGTGAGGATTAATTACGCCGTTTTCGTAGACAGATGGTTTTGTTTGTGGTAGAATTAACACGTGTTCAGTGGCGGCCGGCAAAATACTCATCTCCTTGTCCAGGAAGGGGGGTATCTTTTGTTTGGGCCCTGAACCGGTAAAATCACCAGGAAAGGAGATGAGTATTGATGGCTTACCAGGACAAGGTTCTAACCTGCCGTGATTGTGGCGCGGAGTTCGTGTTCACGGCCGGCGAGCAGGCATTCTACGCGGAGAAGGGCTTTAGCAATGAGCCCTCCCGCTGTTACGATTGCCGCCAGAGGCATAAGCAACAGCGCGCAGGCCGCAGCGCGACGCGGCATATGTACGAAGCTGTTTGTGCCGCTTGCGGCGCGCCGACGCAGGTGCCTTTTCAGCCCGGGGCACGGCCCGTTTATTGCCGCGGGTGTATGGCCGCCAACCGCTATGCAAGCCGGCGGTAACGCGGGTTCAACCAGACAAACCTGCTGCTTATTATCCCACCTTCTGTGCGGGGTGGGATTTTTATTTTGTCAACGACCGCCCTGTTGGTGGCCGCTGGGATTGGTGATATAATACGCCAGAAGTGAGAGGTGACAGGTCGAATGCCGAAGAGTAGTGCTAACACGGTGGAAGTAAGAGGCTTCTACTTTCTTAAGGAAATTTTTGACCAGAGGAACTGGCCGTTTCCGCTGGAGGTCCAGCTGGAAAAGGAGTGCACTGCTCTGGAACTGGCAGCTAGGTTGAACCTGCCGCTCGACAGAATAGAAGCCGTTTTTGTTAACGGCAGAGCTTACCCCTTAAACGAGGCCAGGGTAAAACCAGGGGACCGGGTAGGCTTTCTGCCGCCGGGGACGCCCGGTCCGTATCGCCTGCTCCTGGGTATCAAGCGGTTGCCGGTGGGGGAACCAGAATAGAAAGCAGCGGTGCATTAAACCGGCTTGACACCGGCAAAATAGGGGCGGAGGTGAGGAACGTTGCCCAGGAGAAGGTGGCCGTGGGAAATGGGAAATACGAGCCCCGACCTGCCGGAGGATGACCACCGCCCCAGCGGGGCACCGCGGGCACGGGAGGTCAAATCGCAGAAGGCGCAGCTCCGCAGCGAGCACCGTCTGCCGGCGAACAAGGCGGTAAAGATCGGCATGGAGTACAAGACCGGCGCCAAAGAACCCCCGGAAGATCGGCAAACGTAGAGGTGATGCAGCCAGCATCCTGGCAGGGCAGAGGTGGTGTATGGTATAATTGCCCACGGGTGAGTGGGCGCATCGATCACCCAGAAGTTTACGGAGCAGAGTGGGAATGGTTCTCGCTAAGCTGCCTGCGGGTACAGAGGAGTTGACGCAAGCCCAGCGTCAGGTAGTCGAAGCGCCGCTGGAGGGGCGGATGCTTGTCACCGGCCCCACGGGCGCGGGCAAAACCACCGCCCTGATCGCCCGTTATCACTTTCTGGTCGAGCAAGGTATTAAGACGGATGACATCCTCGTCCTGGCAATGAACCGGCCCCAAATCCACCGCTGGCGAACCGCATTGCGCCTGCCGGCAGCCGGCCCCCTCAATATCCTTACCTATTTTGGCTTTGTCCAGCGGGAGCTCAAGAGGTTCTGGCCCCTGGTGGAGCCGTCTCTTCCCCCGGGGCCGCAGCGCCTGGCCCCGCTTTTTCTGACCACCGACGCCGCCCAGTACTTCATGGAACTGCTGGTCGAGGAGAAGAGGCGGGAGGCCGGCTTCCGCCACGTGATCTCGCCGGTCGACCGGGTGGCCATCCAGATCAACGACAACCTGAACAAGGCCGCGGTAGCCGGTATCGACTACCGGGAAATAGGAAGACGTTTGAAGGCGGCCCGGGCCGACCCGGACGAGAAGGCGGAGGCTTTCGACGACATGCAGGAGGTGCTGGCGCGCTTCCGGGAGATGTGCCTGGGCGGACGGATCCTGAGTTACGGACTTTCGGTGGAGATATACCGGCATTTCCTGATGCCGCACCCTGATTACCGCGCGCAGCTGGTGGGCAAGGTCCGTTACCTCCTCGTTGATAACCTGGAAGAGTCGGTGCCGGCGGCGCAGGATCTTATAGCCCTGCTTCTCGAACACGGCGCGGGCGCCACCCTGGCTTTTTCTCCGGACGGAGGCCACAGCGTTTTCTGGGGCGCCGACCCGGCCGCCGCGCTGGCCATGGCCCGGGCGCGGTGCCGCGTTGTCGAATTGCGGGACGCGTTTACGTGTTGCCCGGCCACCCTGGCCTGGTCGGCCATCCTGGCAGAGGCGGTGGCCAACGTTCCCGAGGCCCCTTCGCCGCCACCGCTGGCGTGCGAGCGGATGGCCACCGACCTGCGGAGTGACATGCTCCTGGCCGTCGGCGAAAAAGTGACGCACCTTGTCCGCCAGGGCACCCCTCCCGGCGATATCGCCGTTATCGCGCCTTACGTGGACAAGATGCTCGAGTACACCCTGCGCGGCCTTTTGCTCCGCGAGGGGATCGAGCTGCGCAACATCACCCGCAGCCGGCGGCTGATCGACGCGCCTTACGCCCTGGCGCTGATAACCGTAAGCCTTCTCGCCTACCCGGAGTGGGGGCTGGCGCCCGGGTACGGAGACCTCCTGGAAACCGTGCGCCTCCTTCTGCGCCTCGACCCGGTTCGCAGCGCCGTACTGGCCGAGGCGATTATCGCCCGTGGCGGGCCGGGGCTGCCGGCGCTCGATGCGCCGACGCGGGCGCGCATAGGCTTCCGCGCCGGCGAACGCTACGATGCTCTGGCCCGCTGGTTGACCGATTATTTAATGGGGGAGAAACTGCCTTTTCCCGTTTTCCTGCAAAAGGTTTTCGGCGAAGTCCTGGCGCCGTTAGGTCTTGACACGGACGAACTCATGTCCTGTCGCCAGTTGCTGGCGTCCGCCCAGCGGTTTGCGGTGGCCTGCGAGGCGCTTGGCCATGCCGACAACACTGCGCCCGGGCGGCACTTCGTGGAAATGTTGCGGCGGGGAACGGTAGCGGCCGAGTCCCTGGAGGGGAATACGGAAGGCGACGCGGTGCTCCTGGCTACGCCGTACGCTTACCTTGTCACCGGCCAGGCCAGCGCTTACCAGGTCTGGCTCGACGTCTCCAGCGAGGGCTGGTTTCCCTCGGACGCCAAGGAACTAACCAACCCGCACGTGCTTTCGCGCCGCTGGCCGGCGGGGGGCCGGTGGGACGATAGTATGGACCAGGCCGTCCGCCGGCAGAACGCGGCCCGCACCGTCCGGGCGCTGGCCCGTCGCTGCCGCGCCGGACTGGTGTTTGCGGAAAGCGCTTACAGCAGCGCCGGGTTTGAGCACGGCGGGGTCCTCTCCCTGATTTTGGATCGTCTCCTGGGGGTGGACGGGGCGTGATCGAGATGCGTCCGGGCGTGCCGGAGATCCTTGCCTACCGTGGCGGTTACATGGCCGTCCCGGCGGTGCCGGGCGCGGGAAAAACGACCACCCTAGCCTACCTGGCGGCCGAACTGATTGCCGCCGGAGTCCGCGGCAAGGTGCTGATCGTCACCTACCAGAATTCCTCGGTGGGCAATTTCAAGCAGAAGCTGGCCGGGTTTTTAGAGGCCAGGGGGCTTCCGTCAACCCGCGGGTACGAAGTAAAGACCCTGCATTCGCTGGCCGTGACGGTGCTCAAGGAGCGCCCCGACCAGTTGCTCATCGACGAGGCCCTGCGGGTGCTGGACCCTGCCGAGCGAGAACGCCTTATCCGAACGGAGACCAAGCGCTGGATTGGCGAGAACTACGAGGTCTGGCAGGCGGCTATCCGCGCTCACGCAGGCGAGAGCGTGGTGCGGCGCCGCGAGAAGCTGAAGAAGTGGGAGCGACGCACGGTGGAGTTGATGGCCCATCTTATCTCCCATTTCAAATGCCGGGGACTGACGGTAGAAAGGCTTGAACCGCTGTTGCCGCGGCTCGACGAGGCGAGTTTCCTGCGGTGGGCGATCGAGGTCTTCCGGCGCTACCAGTTGCGGTTGGCCACGCAGGCCAGGCAGGATTTCGACGATCTTATCCTTAACGCCCTGGCCCTGCTGCAGGAAGACGAGGGGGTGCGGGAACGGTTGCGCGCCAGGTGGCCGTACATTTTCGAGGACGAGGCCCAGGACTCGAACCCGCTCCAGGAAAAGATGCTGCTCCTGCTGGCGGGGGAAGAGGGCAACCTGATCCGCGTGGGCGATGCCAACCAGGCCATCATGGGCACCTTTACCGTGGCCGAGCCGGACCTGTTCCGGTCCTTTTGCCGGCGCGAGGACGTCAGGGTTTGCCCCCTTCTCTGTTCGAGCCGGAGTTCCCGCGACATCATTGAGCTGGCTAACCTGTTCGTGGACTGGGTGCGCAGAGATCACCCGACCCCCGCGTGCCGGACCGCGCTCGAGGCGCAGCACATCACCCCCGTGCCCGACGGGGACCGTTTCCCCAATCCCGTCCCGCCGCGGTACACCATCGTCTTCCGGGAGTACCGGACCAGCGACGAGGAGTTGCGCCGGGTTGTCTGGGAAGCCTGCCGGTACAGCCGGGAAAACCCGGACAAGACGGTGGCCATCCTGGTCCCCGACCGGTATGTCCTGGGTGATGCGGCGGCCCTGCTGGACAGGCTGGGGGCGGCGTACCGGGAGGTGGCCGGCGGACCGGCGGAACGGCGGCGCACGATCCAGGCCCTGGGGGCCGTGCTGGACTACCTGGCCTATCCTCACCGCAGCGACAAGCTGGTCCGGGCCCTGCAGCGCACCCTGTGGCCGGAGATCGACGACGAGGAATTTGCGCCCTTTAGAGAGTTCCTGGAAAACAACCCGCTGGAAGAACTGGTTTACCCGCTGGCCGAAAGCATTGACTGGGCCAGGGTGCCCCGCGAACTCACCGCCCACCCTTTCTGGGGCAATTTTGTCCGCCACCTGGAACAGGTGCGCCGGTGGCTCGATGCGGCCCGGATGCCCCCCGAGTCGCTCATCCTTTTCCTGGCGGATGAACTCGGCCTGGTAGACGAGGAACTCGCCATTGCCCAGCGGGTGGCCCTGGCCGTACGCGACCTGATTAGGGAAAACCCTGCCTGGCGGCTGCCAGACCTGGCCGAGCAGTTGCTTATAACGGAAACCATGTTCGACTATTTCACCCAGGTAGTCTACGAACGGAAAGGGTTTACCCCCGAACCCGGCGTGATCAGCCTTTCTACCTATCACCGGGCCAAGGGACTGGAATGGGATACGGTGTTCGTGGTAGGGGTCACCGACGACCATTTTCCGTCCCTGCTGACCGACTCCTTCCGGGACGAGTTGTGGTTTTTGCGCTCCGAGCTGGCCAACCCGGCGGCGCTGGCCAAGGCAGAGTTGAAGGCCTTGCTCGGCGAGGGTTCGGGCGACCCCATGCGCGACGCCAAGCTCGAGGTGATCGGCGAGCGGCTGCGCGTCCTCTACGTGGCCATTACGCGGGCGAAGGAGAACCTTATGCTTACTGCCCACCGCCAGAAGGTGCTTCCCAGCGGGGGGACGCCGCGGGTTCGCCCGGCCATCCCGTTCCAGAAGCTGGCGGAGCACGCCAGAAGGCGCGCCTGCGAGAACAACAGCTAGTGCGGAGATGATGCTTTATGGAGGAAAGATACCGGGCCAGGTTGAAGGAACTCTACTTCAGCCAGGCGTCCCTGTCCGCCTTTCGGGCCTGTCCCCGCAAGTTCCGCTACCGGTATATCGACGGGCTGTTCTGGCCCCGCCGGTACGAGGATCCGGAGAAACAGGCGGCCCTGGAGCGGGGCCAGGCTTTTCACACCCTGGCGCAGCGGTATTACGCGGGCCTGAGACCCGTCGTTCCCGAAGATCTGCCAGGGGCCGAAAAGCTGACCGAATGGCTTTTGGCGCTCCAGGCGTATGCGCCGCGCACACGGGCCGGCACCTACCTTCCCGAACAGCATATCCGCATGGACAGGGACGGTCTACGCTTGCAGGCCAAGTACGACCTTATTCATATCGACCCTGCCGGCAAGGTGACCATTTACGACTGGAAAACCGAGGCCGTCCTGCCGCAGCGGGCTTACCTCCAGGCCAGCCTGCAAACGGTGGTCTATCTCTTCCTGTTTGTCGAAGCAGGGGGGCCTTACGTTCCGGGTGGACAGGTGCGTCCCGAAGACGTAACTCTTGTGTACTGGAACCCGCAATACCCGGACAGCGCGTTCACTTTCGGCTATACCGGCGCCCGCCACCGCCAGTACGCAAAGGTCATCCGCCAGCTGGTGGAGAACATTTTGGCGTTCGATTACGAGGCCTTTACGGTGGCTGCGGACGAGCGGGTGTGCAACGCCTGCGAGTATCACCCCATCTGTTTCGGCCACCGCGCGCCCGGGGAAGAAATCGAGGAGGACGAGTTGCTGGAAGAAGAACTCCCGGACTGGGACGACACGCCGGAGATTCCTTATTGAAACCTCTGCAAGATTTGTGTTTTTATCCACAGGGACTTTTGTCCGCGCGTAGAACTGAGTACATTGGTACGCGGTGAAGCGCTCGTGCCCTTGCGCACGGGCCGGGGGTGATACGGCGCCAATGGACGGCGGGAAGCACGATTACATCGTCATTAACCGGAGTCGCCTGGTAGATGTATTGAAGACAATAAAGGCAGAAGAGAACCTTCATTTGTTCAAGGCGCGTGTTCTCGCCGTCAAGCAGTCGCTCCTTGCGCCCGGGGAGGATCAATACGGCCTCTTTAACCTGCGCGACGGCGAGGGCCTGCGTGTCAGGCAGAGCACTATACTCGGCGAGCTTGATCAGGTACTTGAGGCTTTTACCCTCGAAAGGTCACGCTATTACGTCCGGCGCCTGATAAAGGGGTTGACGGAAGTCAAGAAAGGGCGTTTTAACGATATCAATCTGCGACGCTGGAAGGAATACGATGATATCATTACCGACAGTTTGTGGATGATCGATAAGCGCGATACGTCGGGGGCGCACCTCGCCTGGTACTGGGGGAACTTTATTCCCCAGATTCCGCACCAGCTCCTTCTGCGGTATACCAGGCAGGGCGAGTGGGTCCTTGATCCGTTTGTCGGGAGCGGTACCACCCTCATCGAGTGCCGGAGGCTGGGAAGGAACGGCCTGGGTGTAGAGCTTAATGCCACCGTGGTGGAAAAGGCCAGAGAACTGGTTGAAAAAGAACCTAATCCTTACCGGGTGGTCACCGACCTGAAAGCGGGCGACAGCCGGGTGTACGATTTCCGGGCCCTGCTGGCGCGGCACGGCATAGCATCAGTGCAGTTTCTGCTGATGCACCCGCCGTACCACGATATCATCAAATTTTCGTCCGCGGCCAACGATCTTTGTAACGCGCCGACAACGGAAGCTTTTCTCTCGATGTTTGGCCAGGTGCTTGACAATACGCTTCCTTTGCTGGACCCCGGGCGTTTTCTGGCTATCGTGATCGGCGACAAGTACGCCGGGGGCGAGTGGATTCCGCTCGGCTTTTATTGCATGCAGGAAGTGCTGCAACGCGGCCTGCTCTTAAAGAGCATTATCGTCAAGAACTTCAACGAGACCACGGCCAAGCGCCAGCAGAAGGACCTCTGGCGCTACCGGGCCCTTGCCGGTGGGTTTTACGTGTTCAAACACGAGTACATTCTCTTATTCCAGTACCGATACCGGCGTCGACACATAATCTAGGGTGATCGCTATTGTCCTACCGTGTTGCCTCCAGGCCGGCTTTACCTCCCGATCTACTCGCCGCCGTTGGCGGTGACGAGCTTCTCGCGCACCTGCTCTACCGGCGGGGGTGCCGGAGCGGGGAAGAAGCGCGTAAATTTCTGGACTGGCGGTTCTACGAACCGTTCCCGCCGTCCCGGTTTCCCGGGATGCAGGAAGCAGTGGCCGTGGTTGAACGGGCAATCGCCGCGGGCCACCGGGTTTGCGTTTACGGCGACTACGATGCCGACGGTGTGACGGCCACCTCCATCCTGGTCGAGGCGCTGGAGCGCGCGGGAGCCGACGTGACCTACCATGTCCCCGACCGTTTCCGCGAGGGATACGGCCTGAACCGGAACGTGCTTGAGCATCTGGCGGGAGAAGGGGTCCGTCTTGTCGTCACCTGCGATACCGGCATCGCCAGCGCGGAAGAGGTTGCCTGTGCCGGCGAACTGGGGATGGAGGTCGTGATCACCGATCACCACCAGCCGCCCGCCGTGCTCCCGCCGGCGGCCGCCATCGTGAACCCCAAGCTGCTGGACCCGGACCACCCCACGCGGATGCTGGCCGGCGTGGGTGTGGCCTTTCTTTTTGCGGGTGCGCTCCTGCGCGAAGGAGAGGGGTGGCCCGAAGCGTTTCTCGACCTGTTTGTCCTGGGCACCATTGCCGATGCGGTGCCGCTGGTAACCGAGAACCGTTACTGGGTGCAGCGGGGCCTTCCGTGTCTCTGGACCACCCGCCGGCCCGGCCTCAAGGCGCTGATGCAGGCGGCCGGGATCGATCCGGGTGCGGCCACGGAAGAAGATGTCGCCTACCAGCTCGCGCCGCGGATAAACGCGGCAGGGAGGCTGGAGGTGGCCCGCCCGGTGGTGGAAATGCTGCTTACCGCCGACGGGGCGCGGGCCGCCGAGCTGGCGGCCTGGCTTGACCGGGTCAACGCGCGGCGCCGGGAACTTTGCGATCTGATAAGCGAGGAGGCGGAGGCACGCCTGGAGGATCGCCGGGCACCGGCCATTGTCCTTTTTGATCCCCACTGGCACGAGGGAGTCATCGGGATTGTGGCCGGCCGCCTGGCGGAAAGGTACGGCCGCCCGGCCTTCCTGCTTACGACCAGGGAACAAGAGGAAGTAGCCGTGGGTTCGGCCCGCGCGGGGGCGGGTATCTCCGTCTACGATGTGCTGGCAGCCTGTGCCGACGAACTGGTCCGCTTCGGCGGGCACGAAGCGGCGGCGGGGTTTGCCGTGGAGCCGGAGCGGATCCCGCGGCTGGCCAGCCGCATCCAGGCGGTTGTGGGCAGCCGGTGTCCCGGTGCCGCCGGGGGGGCGGTAGCAGAGTGGGAGTTGGGCCTGGAGACCATCAGCCGCGAGGTATACGATAAGGTGCAGCTTCTCGCCCCGTTTGGGGCAGGTAACCCGGCCCCGGTTTTCGTGACCAGAGGGCTTTCCATTCTGGCCCACCGCTCTACCTTCAACGGCAAGCACCTGCGCCTGGTCGTGGGGCGGGAAGAACACCGGTATTCCGCCATCTGGTGGTCGGCTCCCCAGGACCTGGTACCGGCGGCAGACAGCGTTGACGTCCTCTACGAACTGGGGCTTGACCGGTGGCAGGGTGAGGAAAGACTGGAACTGGTCGTCCGGGATATCCTTCCCTCGCAGGCGATGCCGGCTCCCCTCGTGGAGGAGGAATGGCTTGATCTGCGGGGCACCGATCCGGCCGAACTTCTGCGGTCCTATCCCGACGCCGTTTTTTACGGCGAGGGTAAACCGGCCCCCGCAGGCGTCCCGGTCGGTCACCGCTACGCCATCCGGCCGGCGCCGACCCTGGTGCTGCTAACGATACCGCCCGACCCGGCGGTACTGAAGGAAATAATCGCCCTGGCCAATGCCCGCCGCATTGTTCTCGGGTACGGGGACGAACCGCTGCCTGGGGTAAAGGACTTCCTGCGAAACCTCCTGGGCATGGCCAAGTACGCCCTCAACCGGCACGCCGGCCTAGTCGATCTCGGGCGGCTGGCCGCCGCCCTGGGCGAACTGGAAGGCACGGTCTATTACGGTCTCCTGACGCTTGTGGAGGCGGGGGCGCTTGCGGTATCCCTGCAAGAGCGTAACCGGGTCCTGGTCAAAAAGGGGCCGCCGGACCGCGTGCCGCCGGAAGCAGCCCAGGCCAGGATGCGCTTGCAGAAACTCCTGGCCGAGTCGCGTGCCTTTCGCCGCTTCTGTCTGCGGGTACCGGCGGCAGATATCGCGGCCACCATGTTTCGGCGGCGCTAACTAGCGCCGTCGCCGGCCTCCTCAGGGAGCACAGTAACGCCACAGAGCGGCCAGGACGATCACGGCCAGGACTATACCGATGAGCTTAAGGATCACGGGGTACACCTCCTCACCGGCATCATAGCATGCCCGGAGCGAAATCCGGGCAATAATTTTACGTCAATTTAACCAAGCTATGACCAGAGGATGCCGGGGATTTTAAGGAGGTGGCCAGCACGATGGCGATCCGTCAGTATGTGGCCGGCACGGTCCTCGTGCTTCTCCTGGTGACGTGTTTTTGGGCGGGGTGTGCGGGGCAACGCAAGCCCGGGGCGGCGATGCGCAAGCCGGCCATTCCCCAGGTCATAAGCCAGGGAGAGGGCAAAGAGCCGCGGCTCAGGGTCCACGTGGCGGAGACCGGCGAAGTGAGGGAAATGCCCCTCGAGGAATATGTGGCGGCGGTAGTGGCGGGGGAAATGAAAAACTGGTTTCCCCTCGAAGCATTAGGCGCCCAGGCCATTCTGGCCCGCACCTTTGTCCTGGATTTTGTCCGGTCGCACGGTCATTCGGCCATCAACCCGGCGGCGCATATCTCTACCTCCTTCGAGGAGGCGCAGGCGTGGAATCCGTCGAATATTAACGACCGCATCAGGCAGGCGGTGGCGAAAACACGGGGTAAGGTCGCCGTCCACAACGGCAGGTATATCCGTGCCTGGTTTCACTCGCACGCCGGTGGCTGCACGGCGACCGCCAGGGAAGGACTTAACTTCAAGTTTGCCGAACCCCCGTATACGAAAGTGGCGGCTTCCCGGGAAGGGCGCGACGTTCCGCAAGAATTCGCCCGGTGGCGGGCAGTGTTCACCAGGGAAGAGGTAGCAGCCGCGGCACGCGGTCTGGGCCAGGATCCTGGGCCTTTTACCACGATCAGGGTCGTGCGGAGGGGACCGTCGGGCCGGGCAACGATCCTGCGCATCGGCGATGCGGAAGTACATGCGGCCGACCTCCGGGCGGCCCTCGGGAGCACCCGGATGCGATCGACTCTGCTGACCGGCGCTCGCGTTGAAGGTGACCGGGTGATCTTGGCCGGCAAAGGCTTTGGCCACGGAGTCGGCATGAGCCAGTGGGGCGCGCGGGAACTGGCACGGCGTGGTCGCAAGGCAGAGGATATCGTCCGGTACTATTTCCGGAATGTTTATATTGTTAAGCTGTGGTAGCTCCCAGCGCCCACCTGCTACGTTATTTCCCGGGAATCGCGTGACTGGGGGTCGGGCCGGTGAGAATAACGGCCGCCCGGGGCGAAACCCGCCTTTCGGCTACTACCACCCGGTGGACTTCCCGGTTGTTTACCAGCATTACCTCGTAGGTTGTCAGGACGTAGCCGTCCCTTCCGGGGTCCGCGATCTTTGTCTCGCCCGGCCCCAGGGAGGGGTCGACACGATAAATCGACGTCGCCGGTAGCACCTTGCGCACCGTTTCCGTACGAAATACCGTGTTTTGTGCGTCTTCAGCATGTCCGTACAGGGCTACGACCAGGGTGTCGTCGGAAGCCTGGGTAGTTATCAAGACGGGATGGCGGCGGTCGTTGCGAAAACGGAAGTCGATTACGCCTTCAACGACGGTGGCGTCCCGGCCCGGGGGTGCGTACGGGACCGGACGCGTATGCCCGGTGCGGTCGAGCACGTGAAATCCGGCCAGAAGTGCGGCGTTATACAGGGTTGTGGCCACTTGACAGATGCCACCGCCGATGCCGTTGGTCAAGTGGGCGCCTACGAGAACGGGCGCCTGAACAAAACCTCTGTCCGGCGTACGGGGACCAACAACCTCGTTGAAAGAAAAGACCTCGCCGGGACGGATCAGCCGATGGTCAAGCAACCCCGCCGCGAGTTTCAGGTTGTGCGTGCGAGCTTGGTTGCCGGGATCAAACCGGGTGGCAAAGAGACTCAACCGGGTATTAATGTCCCGCAGGTCGTCGGCTGTCAGGGCGGGCTGTATGGACTGTACGGCAAGAGTAAGGCGGCACGTGGTTACTGGTGCCGCTCGCAACCGGGCGATCGTTTGTTCAATGTCAATAACGTAACCCGGTGAGTCCGGTAAGACGGTAACGTTTCCCGCCTCAAAGACAACCCGTGCATCTCGCGGCTTACGGCAATAGCTGGCGGCGATTTCGGTCAGGACGGACCGTACTGCCCGCTCATCAAATCGGGTAGGCAGGGAAAGGTCAACCCCGCTCCGTGCCAGTTTGAAAAAAGCAGCCAGATCCCGGGGCAACCTGAGGTGCTTTCCCACCATCATAGCCCGGTCTACCGCTTCCTCGTAGTCGTTCGCCCAGCCGATCTCTTCGTGCCTCACTTTCCACGTCTCGCCGTCAGGGGCAACGAATGCAAGGATGCTCTCGGGCCGGGGCTGGGGAAAACGCTTTTGAAGCAAGGCGAGGGCTTCCTGGCGGTTAAGTCCCGCCAGCGAGACGCCGCCAACCCGGACGCCGGCGACAACCGTGTCCCCGTAGCACCAGCGCAAAACCAGGACGGCCGCTGCCACCGCTAAAAAAGCTTGTAAGAAAACGACCGACAGAAGGAGTAATGCGCGCAGTCCACTACTCACCGGTGTTCAAAGCTAGCTCCACGTACTTATCGGCAGCAACGGCTCTATCAATTATTTCCTGCGTAACGGTTTGTCCCTCTTCGGCGATTACCTGACCATCGTCGGTAACGATCCGGGCCAAAATCTTGCGCCCAAGGAGGTATTGTTTTTGCTTGGCCTCAAAAAGTTGCAGCGGATCGGTACCGGATGCTGCAGGCGTTGTACCCAGGTCCGGGGCTGGGGCCGGTGATACGGGTGCCCCCTCCCTAGCGGTCTCAAAGGACGGCAGTACCTTGTCCTGGAATTCGTTGGCCAAAACAATCAGGTCCTTGCCCAGGGTTATTACCGCGGCGGCAGGTATGACGCCGGCGGGCGCGTCTCCGTCGTTGGGTACCCACTCGTATCCCACGATCTTGCCGGTTGCGGTGTCAATACCGATTTCGCTTACTGTGCCCACAAACTTACCCGCACTGGTCAAGAGCTTTGTGCCCACCGCCCGCACGTCTCTTTTTAACAATTCGAGGGCTGCACTATTGGCCCCGACCGGTGCAATCTGGGCCTTGCTCTCAACGGTGAGTGCATCTTCACCGATGCTTATCACGTCTCCGGTAGCTACCAGGCGGGCTTCCTTGTACCATGCCTCAGGCTCCACGATAAAGAAGTCGACCGCCCTTTCGTCGGGATTGATCACCAATCCCTGAACGCGCCCGTGACTCATAGCCTCGGAAATACTTAGGACCGGAAGACCCAGGATCTCGCTGCTCTTTTTTACCATCGGGAACACTCCTCTCTAGAACTTATTCATTGTTGCCTCCAGGTAGGCCCGCTTCTTAATAAGATCCGGAACGGCGGGGTACCGCAGACCGGGCGTTCCGGCTTTTTCCAGGGCGTTCTTCAGGTAGCGATTAAACGCCATTTTTTCGCGCAGTGCGGAAGCGAGGGCCGGGGGTATAGACCTGTGGTTGTCCAGAAACGTTTCTATCAGGTCGGCAGCCATCGCGTACCGCCCGAGCTGCTGGTAAATCGTGCTTAACTCGGCAATGATAAGACACTGCAGGTTCGTGTCGGGAGACGACGCAAGCGCAGCATTAAACAACCGCACCGCGGCAACAAAGTCATCTTGCCTTGCGCGGCCGATTGCCTGCCTGACAAGTTCACCGGCAGCCTGAGCCGTAGAAGCGGGTGCCGACTCATGACCGGCAAAGCCTGCGACGCAGGTTGCTTTTGCCTGCGGGACCGGTGCATCTTCATCCGTTGGTCCTTCGGACAAGTCCTCAGGCTCGGCAAAACCGGTTGCCTGTGTGGCTAGATCGTCGGTAGCCTCAGGTGTTGTCTCCGGCCCCGCTGTCGTCTGCGCCTCGGTATCGCCCATTGTCTCGGAAAGCGGTTCACCTGGCCCCGGGGCCGGTGCTTTCCCCTCCTCCGGCGCTTCTGGTGTCGCCCCTCCAGAAGGTACAGAAGTTCCCGGCACCGCCGGTTCTACCTGTGTTACTTCGACACGGGGTTTACATTCCCCTGTTATTTTGTCAACTTCTTCCGGTTGCTCGACAGCAGGTTTTCGAACGAAGAAGAAGAGGATGCCGCCGGCGATGGGCAATGCCGCGGCGTACAGGGCCAGTAATTTTGCCGGACCAAAGTGCACAAGTGCCGGCGGGAAGAGGTACCCCAGTACCAGAGACGGGGCAACTATGCCAAGGGTTGTACGGGTGCCTAACATTTTACGGAGGAACAGAGACGAAACGAACACTACCAGCGTTACCGTCAAAAAGTACAGCGCCACGGTTACCACCTTAGTCGGTGTGCATTCCACAATTCTCCTCCATTATCGACAAACAGGCAACTGTTCTTAACAGTTGTGTTACCAGGTCTGTTCAAAACACGGCGCGTGTATTAGAATAGACTTTAACGAAGTGGTTGGCAGGTGCAAGGATTTGCCGGTTCGCTTTTACAAGTGCCGCATACCGGTGGAACACCTGGCGTTGGCCGTAGAGATCTGGTTCAAGAAGAAGGATTTTGAAACCCAGCGGTTCGGCAACAAGGAGCAGATGATCGTCCAGGCGCGCAAAGGAGGGCTTTGGGCCAGCGTGGCCGGGATGGCCCAGGCCCTGACGGTTCGCCTGAAGGCGTGGGAGGACGGTGTAGAGGTTCACACCGGCGCAGGCAAGTGGCTGGATAAGGCTGCCGCCGGCGGCGTGGGATGGTTCGTCTTCTGGCCGCTGGCCGTTACGGCCGGCGTAGGCGTGTACCAGCAGGCCCAACTCGGTGAGCAGTTGCTGACTTTTCTCGAGCATTTTGTGCGGGAGGCGGACAAAGACTATCACCGGCAGGAAGAAAATCAGAAAGAAAACAAGGAGGTACCGGAATGAGTAAAGTCGTTGTCTATACCAAAACCGGCTGCCCGTACTGCCGGCGCACGGTGGAGGAATTCCGTGCCCAGGGCATTTCGTTCGAAGAGATCAACGTGAGCATCGATGCCGAAGCCCGGCGGTTCGTAAAAGAAAAATACGGTGCTGACCGGGTGCCGGTTGTTGTCCGCGACGGCGAAGTCGTCCAGATCGGCGACAAGAACGGCATGGGTTGAGGTATTTAACCGGGTGGCAGTTGGCCATCCTCTTCCTGAAGACTTTTTACCGGGCATCCTGTAAATTTAACTCAGTCTTGGGCTCTCCCTCGTCTTGAAGGGCTTCTTCGCCCAATTTAACTACCTGCCGGCGTGCCTTGCGCCCTTTGATACCAAAATTGTCCGGGTTGAGCTTTCTGCCCGCGAGGGTAACGTCGTCTTCCAGGCCGAGTTCTTTGGCCGTTTCCCATTGCGAGGCGTCCAGGTGCCTGGCGGTCCGGAGTTCATCGGTGTCTTTTTTGTGGCCCACGGTTTGTCACCTCACGTCTTATAATTAGCGGGTGGGCGGGAAGTATGCACCTTTTTTGCTGGATAGGGGGCTGTGATGTCAACAAAGGTCGCTTCAAGAACGCGTTCGGCGGCCACCCCGTGGCATGAACTTATCCTCGGCATAGGCAAAGCCGTTCCCATTTTTTTGGGTTACGTGCCCATTGGAATTGCCTACGGCGTTCTGGCGCGCCAGGCCGGGTTGGATTTGTTCGCGGTAATGGCGATGTCGGTGCTGGTTTTCGCCGGAGCGTCGCAGTTCATTGCGGCGGGGATGTTTGGGGCCGCCGCCAGCGGCTGGAGCATTATCATCACTACGCTGCTGGTCAACCTGCGCCACCTCCTTTTCTCCAGTTCCCTGGCCCCGCGCATGGCACGCTTTTCCACCAGGACGCTGGCCCTTATTGGTGCGGGTATTACGGACGAGACGTTTGCGGTGGCCAGCGCCGAACCTGCGGCGCAGCCCCATCACCCCTTGTTTTATTACGGGTTAAACCTCACGGCCTATGCGGGCTGGAACCTGGGTTCCTTCCTCGGGGCGGTGCTGGGCCCCCTGTTGCACCGCGTCGCGGACCTGCCGCTCGACTTTGCCCTGGCGGCCATGTTTATTTACCTGCTGGTGGCCCAGGTGACCGGCCGGGCGCTGGCGGTTACCGCCGTCCTGGCCGGCATCCTTTCGGTGTTCTTTGCTGCCGGGCTGCATACCAAGTGGAACGTGGTTCTGGCCGCCTTAATTGCGGCCACTATCGGCGCGGGGTGGGAGCGTTGGACAAAACGTTCTGGATAATCTTCGGGATGGCGGTGGTGACCTACCTGCCGCGGGCGCTGCCACTGGTCATTCTTAGCAAGATCCGGCTGCCCGAAGCGTTTGTGCGCTGGCTGGGTTTCATCCCGGCCTCGGTGCTTGCCGCACTCCTCGGACCCGAACTTTACCTGCAAAACGGCGGGGTGGCTTTAAGTTTAGACAATTACAAGTTCCTGGCGGCGCTGCCGTGCTTCTGGCTGGCGGTCAGGACGAAAAACATGGTGCTTACGGTACTTTTCGGCCTGGCGGTGGCCACGGTGCTGTATCTGTGGATCTAAAATTGACGGTCGGGGCAGGAATCGCCACGGGATTGGCGAAAAGAGATAACGGCCTGGTGCGAGAAGAGACCACGGAGGTCTCGGCCGAGCAGGAAACCCGGGCAACGGGTGGCACAACCACGGAGGTTGACCTGCGCGGGACGGGGCGGTCGTGGTTTTTTGTTGGCATCAGCATACTTAAAGAAAGGTGGGTCAGCCGTGTGCCAGGTAAGTGACTGGGAAAGGGTGGTTGAATTTCACGGACACGTATGCGTCGGGCTGGCAATGGGCTACCGGGCAGCACTGGCCGCCTTGCGGGTCCTGGAGGCCGACCCGGCGGTCGATGAAGAACTGGTGGCTATCGTGGAAAACGATGCCTGCGGCGTGGACGCGTTACAGGTGCTGACCGGCTGCACCTTTGGCAAGGGGAACCTTGTCTTCCGCGACTGGGGCAAACCGGTCTACACCATTGGCCGGCGCGACAGTGGTAGAGCGGTCCGGGTGGTCATGGAAGACACCTCCTGGGCGGTGGACGAGGAGTTTACCGCCCTGCGGCGCAAGGTGTTCGGCGGCGAGGGCACGCCGGAAGACAAGCGGCGCCTGCAGGCCAAGCAGATGGAGGCCGCGGAGCGCATTCTCAACGCGCCGGAGGAAAAGGTCTGCACGGTACAAGAAACGACCATAAGCCTGCCTCCCAGGGCCCGCATCTACCCGTCGGTGACCTGCGCCTGCTGCGGCGAACGGGTGATGGAACCGCGGGCGCGGATCGAGGAGGGGAAGACCCTCTGTATCCCGTGCAGCGAGGGGCGCGGCGGGAGCTAAAGGGGCGCTTACGGCAGTTCAAAAGTGGCGCCCGCCGGGGCATACCTGAACCGGGGGCCGAAGAACTGCGCCAGGGTGGTAATGGTCGATAGGCCGGTGCAGTGGTTGGCGGCCAGGAACTGCAGGTTGAGTTTTTCCAGGTACTCGGTGGTTGCCCGGCGCTGTTCCTCGTCTACCGGCCCCAGGTGCGTGCCGCCGATGACGCCGTACACCGCGTCCACCCCCGTTACCTCCCGGGCGTGCTCGACAATGTTTACCACCCCGGCGTGGGCGCAGCCCAGGATCACGACGAGGCCCGGAGGCGTGACCGCATAAAGGCTCATATCGTCGTAAAGGGGATCGGGCTTCCCGGTATCGTCCTCTGGGTCTTCCAAACTGATAAGCCGGGGATCTCCCCTTTCAAAAGACGTCCGCCGCGGCACCTCGCCGCTCACCCAGAGACCCGGGGCGATCTCGCGCGGCTCGCGTACCCAGACAAAGTCCGCGCCGAGGCTCTTAAGCTCCGCCAACCGGAAGGGTACGCCGACGTAGTGCTTGTGCGGAACGGTGCTGTAGTGGAAATCAAAAAGGCGAGGGTGGGCGTACACCGGCAGGCGGCCGCGTACTTCAAGGAAGGCCTTTAAGCCACCGGTATGGTCGTAATGCCCGTGGCTCAGTACCAGGGCATCCACGGTGCGCAGGTCAACCCCCAGGAGCGCCGCGTTTGCTACCATGTGGCCCTGCGCGCCGGTATCGAGGAGAATCCTGGCGTCCGGGGTCTCGACCAGCAGGGCCAGCCCCCATTCCCCAACCAATCCCAGCGGTGCGCCAACCGTATTCTCGGAAAGAATCGTAACCTTGAGCCTGTCCACGTGTGCGACCTCCATTCGCTTACCTGGCTTTTACCTCATTATAATATACAGATCATGGCCGAGGTATTGGTGGCTTTAGTCTCGCCGGGTACGATTTAACGGTGGTTGTTTGCCGGCCCGGATGCTATAATGAGCCTGTAAACAAGCACTTGCGCATAACGGGGGGTATGAAGGTGGCCCAGATTAGGGAAGCGGAGTTGCCAGGGCTCGGTAAGAAGTATCTGGTCGAACTGGAGAGCGGTGAGCGGCTCGGTATCATCATTTACGATGAGGGCAACCGGGAGTTGTTCTACTTTGCGCCCGAAGAAGACGAACCCACATGCTCCGTAGCTCTTACCGACCAGGAGGCGCGGCAGGTCGGGTCGATTATCGGCGGCGCATTTTATCAGCCCAAACTGCTCGAAAAACTCGAAACGGCGATTGCCGATCTGCATATCGAGTGGCTCAAAGTGGTGCCGCAAGCCCAGGTTGTGGGCAAAACGATCGGGGAACTGGGCCTGCGTAAAAACCTTGGGGTAACGGTCATCGCCGTTATTGAAGAGGTAGACAAGAAAAAGAAATGCGCGGCCATTAATCCCGGTCCCACTTTTACCTTCGTTCCGGGACAGACCGTTGTCGTCGCCGGTCGGAGGGATTCCGTCGCTCGATTTGAAGGGATGGTGACGGGAGAAGGGAGGTAGAGCGTGGCGGACAGTATTACCAACCTGACCGTAGCTTTTGTCGTCATCAGCGCTGCCGTGCTGGTGGCGCGGAAGTTCCGCTTTTCCGCCATACCCCTGCTGGTTCTCCTTGGCATTTTATGCGGCCCCTACGCACCCCACGGCACATGGTTCGACCTGCGCCTGGTAGAGCCTACCGAATCCACGGCCTTGCTGGGCCGGTTGGGTGTTCTTTTGCTCCTCTTTTATCTCGGGCTGGAGTTCTCGGCGAGCAGGGTCGTGCAGGGGGGCGTTACGCTTGCCAAAGGGGGCAGCATTTACGTCGGCCTGAACTTTTTGCGGGGCGTTGCGCTTGGCTGGTTGTTTTTTCATTCCTGGCCAGAAACGCTTGTCGTGGCCGGCATTACGACCATTTCCAGCAGCGCCATCGTCACCAAATTGCTGGTCGACTTGAAACGCACCGCCAATCCCGAAACCGAGTTAATTCTTGGCATCCTGGTGTTTGAGGACGCTTTCATCGCCGTTTACCTTTCCATACTTTCGGGATACCTGCTGGCGGGGCAAACTTCGCTGCTGACCGGGCTTCTGGGCGGCCTGATTACGGTGACCTTTATTTCAGTCTTACTTCTCCTGGGCCGGCGTATGGGTCCGTACCTGGACCGCTGGCTGAATATCCGGAGCGGTGAACCCTTTATCGTGGTGTCTTTTACCCTGCTTCTGGTAATGGCCTACCTGGCGGAGAAGATCCACGTTACCGAAGCGGTGGGCGCCTTGCTCATGGGTCTTGTCCTCGCCGAAACCTCGCACGCCAGGCGGCTTATCCAGCTGGTAACGCCCATGCGGGACCTTTTCGGCGCCGTCTTTTTCTTCACCTTCGGTATGGGTATCGATTACCGGGCGTTCGCGCCGGCCGTCTGGCTTGCTATGGTGGCCGTTGCGGCCACGGTCGCGGGCAACCTACTGGCCGGCTGGGTCACCGCCTGGGTATGCGGCTACCGCGGGCGGGCGGCGGTGAACGTTGCCTGCACCATTATGGCCCGCGGCGAATTTGCCGTCATCGTCGCGGGGCTGGCCGCCGGCGCCGGGATGGCCGGAATCCTACAGCCCTTTGCCGCGCTCTACATATTACTCCTTGCTCTGATCAGTCCCGGGCTGGCCAGGCGGTCGCGGTGGATTTACGAGACGCTGGTGAAACCCTGGGAAACAAAGCGTGAGCGGGAAAAGCAGGCCGTTGCCGGGTGAACTTCGGTGCTTGCCCGCGTTGCGAACGTATGTTAATATTGGACAGGCTATCCTATTTTGTGGGAGGAGTTGGGCGCATGGCTAAAATTGTTATCATCTCCTGCAGGAAAATCAAGGACGTCACCTGCGTTTCCTGCATCAAATGCTTCAAAGCCATCCAGGAGAGGCAGGGGGAATTTGCCCGCTACCAGGGCCAGGAAATTGACGTAGTAGCCATGGGCGACTGCGGAGATTGCCCGGGGCTGGTTATTCCCAAGGTGGCCTTGATTTCCGACCTGGCAAAGGCTTACGGGCGTGACTTTGACGTGATTCACGTCGGGACCTGTATTGTCAAGGCGACGACCACCGCGAAGTGTCCGATCGACGTGGAAGATCTGGCCAAGAAACTGCAGGCCAAGTTCGGCAAAGAGGTGGTCGTAGGTACGCACCCGTGGTAAGTCGCAAAAGAGAGGGAGGCCGGCAAGCCACGCGGTCAGGGCAGCGGGCGGGGAACGGGTGGCGACGCCGGCCGTGGCGGGGGAAGGTGCGGCTGCGGGCGCAGCACCGCGAACCCGCAGGGAGTGGGTCCGGGGGGCGTGTGCGTCTGCCCGCAATGCGGGACGCAGGTACCCCACAGGCCGGGAACGCCTTGCATGGACCTGAGTTGCCCCCGGTGCGGCGAAGAATGACGCGCGGTTAGGTTTCGTGTATTGACGTTACGGCCGGATGCATGCTAATTTCCCTTTAGAGAAAGCGGCGGTACGGAACCGCCGTGCTCCTGTATCAACGGCGCGATAAGGTCCAAAACCGGAAAGTGGCCACGGAGGCCCGGAATACCCTTCTCAGAGGAGAAGGGGGGGGTCCGTGGCTTTTTATTTGTTTCAAATGCGGAACTCAAGCCGGGCAGAAGGCCGGTTATTTGGCACCCTGTGAACGGGGGCGGTGGGCGGGCGGCACATTCCCCTGGGTGGGGTGGTGGGCAATAACCCTGGCAGCTTAATTTAGGGAGGTGCTCTTTTTGGAGCTGGTGCCCATTGGGGTGATCCACAGCCCCTACCGGACGCCCGAGGAGGCGCCGCACCAGGGGCGTTTTTCTGACCGGACGGCAGAGCTGGAGGTCTACCCGGAATTTGTGCCCGGGCTAAAAGATATGGATCAGGCAACCCACCTGATCGTACTTTACTGGTGCCACCGGGCGCGCCGGGACACGCTGCAGACCAGAACGCCTCACGGGCCGGAAATCCGCGGCGTTTTTGCCTGCCGCTCGCCTTCCCGCCCCAATCCCATCGCCTTTTGTGTGGCCGAGTTGCTGGAAGTGAAGGGAAACCGCCTGCTGGTGCGCGGAATCGATGCGCTGGATGGGAGCCCGCTTTTGGACATAAAACCGTATTCTTCTGATCTGGACAGCGTTACCGGGGCACGTATTGGCTGGTTCAAAAAGTGAATTTCTTGGGAGGAGAATTCCTGGAAGGAGGTGCCTTGCGGGAAGAGGTGGACAAGCTGGCGGATTGGATTAGATTGCAGGAAGGTCGGAACTCCTCATAGTGGTGAGATTCCGTACGACCCGACGAGAAAAGATGGGTAAAGGAGGAAAAAGGGATGCGGAAAAAAGCGCCGAAAATAGGGATCCTGCTTATCACGTTGCTGGTGGCCCTGGTTGCCCTGGGTGGGTGCGGCGCTAAAACGCCCAAACAGGAAACGGCGGCGCCGCAGAAAGCCGTTGTCACCGACCTGGTGGGCCGGCAGGTGGAAGTTCCTATACCGGCAGAGAAGGTGGTGGCCATCGGCCCGGGCGCCCTGCGGCTGGTCTGCTACGTGAACGGCGCGAGCAAGGTGGTGGGCGTGGAAAACGCCGAAAAACACTGGCCTTCCGCGGGCAGGCCGTATATCATGGCCCATCCGGAGCTAAAGAATCTGCCCGTCATCGGTCAGGGAGGCCCCAATTCCGCGCCGGATGCGGAAAAGCTGGCCAGCATCAGGCCCGATGTGATCTTTGCAGCCTACCTGGTGGACAGGGCCGGAGCCGATGAGCTCCAGGCGAAGACCGGGATCCCGGTGGTGGTCTTGAGTTACGGCAAACTGGGCGTCTTTGACGAAGATATTTTCCGGTCGTTGCAGCTGGTCGGCAAGATCCTCGGGGAGGAGAAAAGGGCCCGGGAAGTGGTGGATTATCTTAAAATGTGCCAGCGGGACCTGCGCGAGCGGACAAGGGGAATCCCGGATGAGGACAAGCCGAAGGTCTACGTGGGCGCTCTGGGCATGAAGGGGGCCCACGGCATTGAGAGCACCCAGGCCCAGTACCCGCCCTTTGCGGCCGTCAACGCCAAGAACGTGGTGGACGAAACGGGCCAGAAGGGGAGCGTCATGATCGAGAGGGAGAAGCTTCTGGCCTGGGACCCCGACATCATCTTCATCGATGAAGGCGGCTACCAGCTCGTGCGGGAGGACTACCGGAAAAACCCGCAGTTTTACCAGTCCTTGAAGGCGGTGAAAAATGGCCGGGTTTACGGCCAACTGCCCTTCAATTACTACGCCACCAACATAGACACGGCCATAGCCGATGCTTACTGGGCCGGGAGTGTGATCTTCCCCGAGCAGTTTAAGGACATCGACCCGGTCAGGAAAGCCGACGAGATCTACCGGTTTCTTCTGGGCAAGCCCCTGTACGAGCAGATGGCCGGGGCTTACGGCGGGTTTAAGAAGCTGGTCCTCGGCAATCCCTGAAGAGTTTTGCTCGAACAAAAGAAATTTAAGGAGGCAGAAAGCGTGAGCAAGCCGTGATGAGCGGCATCCCGGAAAGCTATTTAAAATATACCAGAAGAAAGGTAGCCATCATCGGTTTGCTTGCCGTGCTGGCCGGCGTGCTGGCTGTTTACGCCATAAACGCCGGGTCGGCGGACCTCTCGCCTACCCAGGTACTTATGACCTTACTGGGAAAGGACGAAGGCCGCTTCCGAATCATCGTCTGGAATATACGGCTACCCCGGGTGCTAGCCGCTCTTGTTGCCGGCGCGGGGCTTTCCGTGGCGGGCTGCGTGATCCAGAACATACTGCGCAACCCGCTGGCCTCCCCTTTTACATTGGGTATCTCGCAGGGAGCGGCTTTCGGGGCCGCCGTGGCCATCATCGTCTTGGGGGCGGGCAGCACCCACAGCACCAGCGCGGACGCGGTGATCATTAACAATCCTTACCTGGTGACCTTTTCCGCCTTTATGTGGGCAATGGCGGCTACCCTAGTGGTGCTTTTCCTCGCGAAGTACAGGGGAGTCTCACCCGAGGCCATGGTGCTGGCCGGGGTTGCTCTAGGATCCCTGTTTTCAGCCGGGACCATCGTCCTGCAGTACTTTGCCAGCGACGTCCAGGTGGCTGCGCTTGTTTTCTGGACCTTTGGCGACGTCGGGAGGGCTTCCTGGCGGGAGCTGGAGATTATGGCGGCGGTGATTGCCGCGGCGACGGTCTATTTCCTGCTCAACAGGTGGAACTACAACGCCCTGGACGGCGGGGAGGAGACCGCCAAAGGACTGGGCGTAGAAGTGGAAAAAGTGCGGCTCACCGGCATGTTCGTGGCCTCCCTGGTTACGGCGGTGGTGGTTTCCTTTCTGGGAATCATCGGGTTTATCTGTCTGGTCGGCCCGCACATGATGAGGAGGCTCATCGGCGGGGACCACCGCTTCTTGATCCCGGGTTCCGGCGTGATGGGAGGGCTTTTGCTCCTGGCTTCCGACACCTTTGGCCGGACCATTATTGCGCCGGTGGTTTTGCCGGTGGGGGCGATTACCTCCTTTATGGGTGCCCCCTTGTTTCTTTACCTTCTTTCCAGGGGGTACGGCAAAAGATGATCTTGTCGGTAGACGGAGTGGAATTCAGTTACAGCAGCCGCCCCGTGTTAAGGGACATAAATTTTGAAGTCAACAGAGGGGAATTTTTTTCTATCTTAGGCAACAATGGCGCCGGGAAGTCCACCCTGCTCAAGTGTATGAACAGGATTTTAAGGCCGCAAAGAGGGACGGTTTTTATCGAAAAGAAAGATATTTTAAGGCTCAGCCGGTCGGAAGTGGCTCAAAAGATGGGTTATGTGGCCCAGAGGCACGAAACTGCCCGATTTACGGTTTTTGACGCCGTGCTTTTGGGCAGGAAGCCTTTTGTTAAGTGGGATGTTTCCGCCCGGGACCTGGAAATCGTGCACAGAATCCTGGGGATGCTCGGCCTGGAGGAGTTTGCCCTGCGCTACCTGGACGAGTTGAGCGGGGGAGAGTTACAAAAAGTGGTTATTGCCCGGGCCCTTGCCCAGCAACCCAGGGTCCTTTTGCTGGATGAGCCCACCAGCAACCTGGATTTGAAAAACCAGCTGGAGGTTCTGCATGTTGTTAAGCGGTCGGTGCGTGAACAGAATATCGCCGCCGTTGTGGTCATGCACGATCTCAACCTTGCCCTGCGGTTTTCGGACAAGTTCCTTCTCCTGAAGGAGAGAACCATTTTTGCCTGCGGGGGAATGGAGATCATGACTCCGGGGAACATCACTTCTGTGTACGGAGTTCCGGTGACAATGGAAAGGTTGCGCGACGTGCCGGTGGTAGTTCCCTTGTTCGGCTGATACACCTTTTGGGCGGGCCAACCCCTGTATATAAGTACGTCGTGCCTGCCGGTTGGTGGGAACCCGCGGCAGGGATGGGGGCTTTTGTATAGAAGTTTTTATGACAATAACCTTGAACGGGTGAAGGAGAGCGTGTTTATAAAGGAGTTTTATGCTTCCGGTCAACCGGTCATTTCCTTTGAAATCTTCCCTCCCAAGGGCGCCGATGCTATGCAGGTTATTACGGATACGGTGGCCGGGTTGCAGAAGCTCAACCCGGCTTTTATCAGTGTGACCTACGGCGCGGGCGGGAGCACCCGGGAACGGACGATCGAGATCGCCGCCGCGATAAAGAACCGGTTTCAAATTGAGGCGCTGGCGCACCTGACCTGTGTCGGTCATACCGTTGCCGAAATCAACGGCATCTTGGACCGTTTGCAGGCCGAAGGGATCGAAAACGTCCTGGCGCTGCGCGGGGACCCGCCGGCAGGCGTGGAAAACTTCGATTACAGCACCTGTGACTTCAAGTACGCGGTAGACCTTGTGCGGCACATCCGCGGAAGGAGCAGTGTTTGTATCGGGGCCGCCGCCTACCCGGAAGGGCATATTTCTTCCCCGCGCTTAAGTACGGATCTGGCCTACCTGAAAGAAAAGGTCGACGCCGGTGTCGATTTCTTGATTACCCAGCTTTTCTTTGATAACCGCGTCTTCTACAACTTCCTGGAAAACGCCCGGCGCATCGGGATTACCTGTCCCATTGCGGCGGGCATCCTTCCGGTGCTCAATGCCGGCCAGATCAAGCGCATTGTCAGCCTGTGCGGGGCTTCCATCCCGGCGAAGCTGTGGCTCATGGTGGACAGGTATGCCGATAACCCGGAAGATTTGCAAAAAGCGGGCATCGAGTATGCCAGCGCCCAAATCGGCGACCTGCTTGCCAACGGGGTCGACGGGGTGCACCTGTACACGTTGAACAAGGTGGAACCGGCGGCGCAGATCCTTGAGAACGCAGGCCTCATTTAGAGGGACCCTGTTCACGGCAGCCAGCCGCCGTCCAGGCGCAAGACGTGGCCGTTGATGAAGGAGGCTTCGCGCGAGGCCAGGAACACGCAAGCGGAGGCGACGTCTTCGGGTCGGCCAAGACGGCCGGACGGGATGGCTTCGGCCAGGGCCGCTCGCTCTGCCGGGCTGAGTTCGCGGCACAACATATCGCTTTCGACGGGCCCCGGCGCGACCGCGTTCACGATAATGCCGGCCGATCCCACTTCACGTGCCAGGGATTTCGTGAAGGCGATCAGGCCGCCCTTGGCGGCGGCGTACGCGGCTTCGTATGCGGCGCCCGTAAGTCCCCACACGGAGGCGACGTTGATAATCCTGCCGTAGCGCCGTCGGATCATGCCCGGCAGCGCGCGGCGGCAGCAAAGAAAAGCGGCCTTCAGGTTAACGTCCAGTACCCGCTGCCAGTCTTCCTCGCTGGTTTCTGTGACCAGCGCGCGCAGCGAGATGCCGGCATTGTTGATGAGGATATCTACCGGCCCCAGCTTTTCTTCCACCGCGGCGAAAAGCCGCTCCACTTCTGCCGCCTGCGTTACGTCGGCCTGCACCGCCACGGCCCGTACGCCGCTTTCCTTGCAGGCGTTAACTACTCCGGCTGCGGCGTCGGCGGAAAGGCGGTAATTCACGGCCACATCTGCCCCGTGGGCCGCCAGGGCACGGGCGATGGCCGCGCCAATTCCCTTGCTTCCGCCCGTAACTAGAGCTACGTGTCCGGCCAATTCCCTGGCGTCTGGCATGCGTCTAACCTCCTGCGATGGACCTGTCGTGTCGATATTTTATCGCCGTTCGGCTTGCCTTCCAAGTTTCTTTCCGCCAGAGGTAAATTTTTTTGGGTTGACAAGTTAAAAAGAGGGACAGCATCATAAATAAGGTGAGATTAAGAAGGAGATAAGCAGAGGCGAGAATATTGGCCGGATAGGGTACCATTCGGCCTTTTGCGCCTCACAGGGTACAATTGGCATTGACAGGTGCCGGCACTTTATTGTTGACGACGTGCTCGGCAACACGCCGGCGAGTTAGTTAAAACAGAGGGGCTGTTACCGTGAGCAGCAATGACGAACCGAAGGTTATCGGTTTTCTCTGTAACTGGTGCAGCTATGCCGCTGCCGATTCGGCCGGGGCCGGCCGTTATCAGTATCCGACCGGCATCCGCATTATCAGGGTTCCGTGCTCAGGCCGCGTACACCCGTTTTTTATTTTGAGCGCGCTGCGGCGCGGGGCCGACGCCGTTCTCACCGCCGGGTGTCATCCGGGCAACTGTCACTACAGCACCGGTAACCTGATTGCCCGGCGCCGGTTTGCAATGCTCAAGAACCTGCTGGAGTTTACCGGTTTGGAACAAGGGCGGGTTAACCTCGCGTGGATGTCGGCCGCCGATGGAGTTACTTTTGCGCGAGTGGCAAGCCGCGTCGTGACGCAGGCCAGGGAACTCGGCCACTACCAGGGTGCGCTCCGGAAACAAAGCGAGGTGCCGGATAATGGATAAGCAAGAGGTTTTGCGGGCAACCGTCCGCAAGCTCCTGCAAAACGGGCAGGTCAGCCTGGTAATCGGTTACGCCAACGGAACGTTACCGCTGCGCACCGCACCGGTTTTCATTCGTACGGCGGAAGAGGCGGATTTGCTAGTCTGGAACAGCCTTTGCGAGTACAACCTGGCCAACTACCTGCCGCGCTACGCCAACGATAGGATAGCAATCGTTGTCAAAGGGTGTGATGCCCGGGCGCTTGTGGGGTTGTTGCAGGAGAACCAGGTGCAGCGTGACCGGGTGTATGTTATCGGCGTGTCCTGTGAGGGCGTTGTTGACCGTCGGCAGGTGGCGGCGCTGGTGGGCGGCCGGGAGGTTACGGCGGTAGAGGAGTCACCCGAAAACATTGTTGTCCGTGGCCGCGGTTTCGAAAAGCTCATTCCCAAAAAGGAGGCAATGTTCCCGTCGTGCCGTGTCTGCCGGTACGGGAACCCGGTGCTTGCCGACATCACGATAGGCGATAGCGTGGCCGCCGGAGAGGACGCTTTCGACGATATCGCCGCGTTTGAAAATTTACCGGCGCCGGAGCGGGAAGCTTATTTTGTGCGCGAAATGAACAAGTGCATCCGCTGCTACGCCTGCCGCAATGCCTGTCCCATGTGCTACTGCAAGCAATGTTTCGTCGATGCCAGTATGCCGCAGTGGCTCAGCAGGTGGGTTGGTACCGCCGATAATCTCTTTTTCCACCTCGGGCGGGCCTTGCATCTTGCCGGGCGGTGTGTTGACTGCGGTGCTTGCGCGCGGGCCTGTCCGGTAGGAGTAGATTTAATGAAACTCAACCGGAAGCTGATTAAGGACGCCAGAGAACTGTTTGGATACGAGGCGGGGCTGGACCCGGAGGGGCGGCCGCTTTTAGGCACGTTCAACCCGGATGACCCGGGACCGTTCACGATCAGGGGGTGAGCCGTTGATTATCAACAAGAGCGACATCGCAGCGTTCCTGGACAGTTTCCGCGACGAATACCGGGTATTTGCACCTGCCGTTGCGGACGGGGTTAGTGGTTATCGAATCCTTACTGCCGGCAGCGAGCTCACGTGGCAGGGACTCAATACCCAGAGGCCACCCAAGGAGGTGCTCTTCCCCCAGTCGGAAAGGTTGTACAGCTATGAAATAGGTGCAAATGGCGTCCAAATATCTGCGCACTACGATGACAGGAAGAAGGTTGTCTTTGGGATCCGTCCCTGTGATGCCCGGAGTTTTCACTATCTCGATTACGTATTTCTAGGACAGGAATACCAGGACGTATACTACCGGAAGCGGCGGGAGAATACCCTGCTCATCGGCATGGCTTGCCTGGAGCCGGCGAAGACCTGTTTTTGCACCTCGCTGGGGGGCGGCCCTTTTGCGACGGACGGACTGGATCTTTTATGGGTGGACCTGGGGGACCGCTACCTGGTGCAGGTACTCACGCCGCAAGGGAAGGCTTTGGTCGCGAGCAAGCCGTTCTTTTCGCCGGCCAGTGAGGCAGACTACCGGGCGGCAGCGGCGGCAGAAGCGAGGGCCAGAGCCCAGATGCTGCCGGCCCTGGATCTTTCCCGGGTAAAACCGTGGCTTGACGCCGGCTTCAACGCCCCTTTCTGGGAGCGCGTCTCCGAAAAGTGCATTGGGTGTGCGGTATGTACTTACCTGTGTCCAACATGTCATTGCTTTGATCTAAGTGACGAAGCGGCGACCGACCGGTTTCTGGCCGGTGTGCGTATCCGTACCTGGGATACCTGTGCCTTTCCGCTGTTTACCCTGCACGCGTCGGGACACAACCCACGCCCCACGGGAAAGGAGCGGTTCCGGCAACGGGTAATGCATAAGTTCTGCTATTTTGTACAAAACTGGGGCGAAGCCGCGTGCGTGGGTTGTGGCCGGTGCGTCGTGAACTGTCCAGTGAACCTGGACATAAGAGAGGTCCTGGCACAGATTGCAGTGCAGGATGCCGGGGCGGGGATGGGCCAATGAAGAATCCATACTTGCCGATGCCGATGCGGATCGAGCGCATTGGCGTTGAAACAAGTGACGGCAATATCAAGACTTTTACCTTGAGCTTCATTCGGGACGAAGACCGGCAGGCCTTCCGCTTCATTCCCGGCCAGTTTGCCGAGGTTGGCGTGTTCGGCAAGGGCGAGGCGCCGTTCGGGATCGCTTCCTCGCCCCTGGAGACCGAACGGGTCGCCTTCACGGTGAACAAGGTCCCGGGCGGCGTGGTAACTACCGCTCTGCACGCCGCCCGGGTTGGCGACATTGTCGGCATGCGCGGGCCGCTCGGCAACGGCTTCCCGGTACGGGCGATGGAAGGGCACGACGTGGTGATTATCGGTGGCGGGTTTGCCTTCACCATCTTACGGTCGCTTGTGGCCTATCTCATCCATCCCTCCAACCGGGAATGTTACGGGCGTATCCAGGTGGTGTACGGCGCCCGCGAGCCGGGCCTGCTCCTTTACAAGGATGAACTGGCGGCCTGGCAAAAGCGGCAAGACCTGGAGCTCACGCTGACCGTCGACCGGTGCACCGCAGCAGACGAATGGACGGGATGCGTAGGAGTCGTGCCCAGGATCGTCGAGGAAATCAAGCCGGAGGCGGCCAAGGCCTTTGCCGTGATCTGCGGCCCACCGGTGATGATTCGCTTTACCCTGCCGGTCCTGGAAAAGCTCGGCTTCGCGCCCGAGCGCGTGTTGCTTTCCCTGGAAATGCGCATGAAATGCGGTATCGGCATGTGCGGCCGCTGTAACATCGGCCACAAATACGTGTGCAAAGACGGGCCGGTCTTTACTTTGGCCGAGCTGAGCGAGTTACCTGCAGAATACTAAGCATCGTTTCGCACCGTTATTGAGCCACCCAGCCGGGGCGAAGATGAGCCCCACCGCGCGGCCGATGCCCGAACCGCCCCCGGTCACCAGCGCCACTTTTCCCTCTAACAGTCCTGGCATTGACCAAACCTCTTTAACTTTTAGGACGCGGAACGTGCCGGAATCTGGGACACCACCCGGTACCTCCTGCCTCACGGGTAGCTATATCTATCATTGTGTCAACGCCGACCGGCCATGCGGGTGCCGGGCCCCGACGGGCCGGTGTCGGCGGCTGCAGCAAAACCTTGACATCCATAAGTTTGGTTTTTATTATTAGCAAAAGAATAAGTTTAGTCTGGTTTAGTCAGAAAAGAAATGGTTGAGGCCAGGATGTTTTAACGGGAGCGGTTTATACTGTGTCCTGCATGCTAAGCCAGGCTTTGGAGTGGAGAACGTGGCCACGGTGAAGGACGTTGAAAACCTTTGCATCCAACGGGTGGACAATGCGGAAAGATACGAGTTTATAGATGCCCTGGCGGTGGAGTCGGCAGCGACAATAGTTGTTAACGGCAAGGAGATAGCGAGGATGGCATGCAGCCCTTCGAACCTTCGCTACTTAGCTGCGGGTTTCCTGGCCTCCGAGGGGATGATAGGCGGTAGGGAGGAGATCAAGAGAATTAACGTTGACGAAGGGCAGATACCCATACGTATAAAGGTCATTGCCGAGATCCGATTGCCCGCGACAGAACTCTCCAGCAGTACGGTAGAGATAGCCTCTGGTTGCGGCAAGGGGATTTTTTTTATCACTCACAGTACAGGTATACTTAACCGGGTGCAAAGTGATGCCTGTGTATCCTTTGAACAAGTTTTTCACCTTGCACGGGCGTTTCACCAGCTTTCTGGTATTTATCGCGACACAGGCGGTGTACATAGCGCCGCGGTGTCAGACGGTAACGAGCTTCTTCTATCTATGGAAGACATAAGCCGGCACCACGCTGTTGACAAAGTAGTCGGCGCCTGTGTTTTGCAAGGGGTACCCCTGGCGGGTCGCATCCTGTTGACGAGTGGTAGGATTTCTTCCGATCTGGTTCTTAAAGCGGCCCGGGTGGCAGTCCCTATCGTAATCTCCAGGTCGGCGCCGACCACGCTCGCGGTTAAGGTGGCCTGCGATCTCGGGGTTACACTTATTGGCTTCGCGCGCGGGAGAAGGATGAACGTTTATTCGCATGCGTGGCGCATAACGGGAGGGTAGGTGGAATGAAACTCTCAACAAGAGTCCGGTATGGGACCAGAGCGCTTATCGATATTGCCGAGCATGGTGTGGCAGGGCCCGTAAACCTGAAGGACGTAGCGCGCCGGCAGGGAATTTCAGAACAATATCTGGAACAACTGATCCTCCCTCTAAAAGGGGCGGGGATGGTGAGAAGTATCCGTGGCGCCCGCGGCGGGTTTATCCTGAATAAGTGCCCTTCAGATATCCGGCTCATCGAAGTAGTGGAGGTTCTCGACGGAAAGATCGCCTTAACAGACTGTCTCCATAACCGAGAGGTATGCTTGCGGGTCGACTACTGCGCTACCAGAGAGTTGTGGCAGGAGGCCAGCGATGCTATGAAGAAAGTGCTGGCATCTGTAACACTGGCAGACCTCTCGCGGCGGCAGCAAGAAAAGCTAAAGCACATGAAAAATTTCGATGGCGGCGGTGGTGACTAACAGGCCCAATTATACTTTTGTAAACGATGGCACGGTATACTGGAGCTTGCGAGCAGAAACCGTTGACAACCGTGGCTATGCGCGCTAATATGACTAAAATTATAATTTTCATAGGAAAGGCAGGTTTGTTTAAATGGGAATGAAGGTCTGAAATTTTGTACCGGGTGCAAGCAGGTGGTATTTTTCTTGGGCCAGGAGGATGTAAGCACGTGTCCAAGTTGCGGAGAGTTGGCTGTTTCGCTTCCTTTGCGGGCCTCCTCGGAATCTCACGTGAAACCCGAGCATCTTCCGGCAAGGAAGGGAAAGACAACCAGGAATGGGGAATGCCGAACTTAAAGCAAGAATTTCAGCGTTAAAAAAGGAGAAAAACGCCGTTATTCTCGCCCATAACTACCAGCGTGGGGAGGTCCAGGATATAGCCGACTTTATCGGGGATAGCCTCGAACTGAGCGAGCAAGCCGCCGACACCGACGCGGAAGTAATCGTGTTCTGCGGCGTACATTTTATGGCTGAAACGGCAGCAATCCTCTGCCCGGGTAAGAAGGTGTTGCTACCGGATATTGCTGCGGGGTGCCCCATGGCGGACATGGTCACGCTGGAGGATTTTGAAGAAGTAAAGCGGCAACACCCCCAGGCGACCGTAGTATGCTATGTCAACTCCAGCGCGGCCGTTAAAGCCGCAAGCGATATCTGTTGTACGTCCTCTAGCGCGGTCCGTATTATTCAGGCCCTCAACGATCAGGAGATTTTGTTTATTCCCGACCAGCATCTTGGCGAATATGTGCGCGAGGTAACAGGCAAGTGCATAATCTTGTGGCCGGGATTCTGCCCTACGCACGCGCATATTAGAAGCGAGGACATTATAGGGTTAAAGGCCGAGTATCCTGCTGCTCGTGTGGTCGTACACCCGGAGTGCCGTAGAGAGGTAAGGGTGTTGGCCGATGCGGTATTGGGCACGGGGGGCATATGCCGCTATGCCCGCGAGGAAGAGTTTGATACCTTGATCGTGGGTACCGAGGTGGGGATATTACATCGGTTGCGAAAGGAAAACCCGCATAAAACCTTTATACCGGCCTCAACCAAGGCAGTTTGCCCCAACATGAAGCGGACCACCCTGGACAAAGTGGTGCGTTGCCTGGAAACACTTCAGCCGGAAATTACTGTCCCGGACGAGGTGCGGATACGGGCCCGTCGTGCTTTGGACAGGATGTTCTCTTACATACGTGGAGGTGAAGACACTTGAAGATTGACGAGAGAGTTATTTCCCGCGCCATCATTTCCAGGTTTATGGACAAGTTGCTGGCCAACCTCGAAACTGATGTTAGTGTGGCCGGCGGGGGACCGTCGGGGCTCATTTCGGCTTATTACCTGGCCAAAGCTGGCCTGAAAGTAGCGCTTTTCGAACGCAAGCTCAGCCTGGGTGGCGGTATGTGGGGCGGCGGCATGATGATGAACGAAATCGTCTTTCAGGACGAAGCCAGGGATATCTTTGAGGAAATAGGGGTCAGGATCCATCCATTTGAGACCGGATACTATACGGCTGCCGCGCCTGAAACTGTTGCTGCCCTCATCAGGGCAGCGTCCCGGGCCGGGGTAGCCATTTTTAACCTCATCAGTGCCGAGGACGTGGTTTTGCACAATAACCGCGTGACTGGCCTGGTCCTCAACTGGTCTGCGGTGGAGATCGCTGGCCTGCACGTCGATCCTCTTGCGACCCGGTGCGAATATGTTATCGACTGTACGGGCCACGATGCCCACATTGTGAACCTTCTTTCTCGTAAGGCCGGGGTCGCCTTGATGACCCCCCAGGCGCGGCCGGTAGGCGAAAAACCGATGTGGGCGGAGGTCGGCGAAGCCCAATTAATGGACAACACGGTGGAGGTTTACCCGGGCCTGTACGTAGCCGGAATGGCCGCAAATGCCGTTGCCGGCGGGTACCGCATGGGTGCCATTTTCGGAGGCATGCTCCTTTCCGGACGTCGGGCAGCCGAACTTATCGCTGCCCGCCTGGGCAAGCAAGTTTAAGTACGACTATCTTAACCCCGTCGGTCGTCCCATTTATTCCCGGAGCAGATCCCGTTTCATTCCAAAACTGCCTTGGGGATACTTCTGGTAACGGGAGGTCCTCTGGTGTTAACGGTGAGGAGTTTAACCGTAGCCGTAGGGGAGCGCGTCATCCTCCGGGATATCAACCTGGAGATCCGGGCCGGGGAAATCCACGTCCTTTTCGGGCCCAACGGTTCGGGCAAGACAACGCTCCTCGGAACGCTACTCGGCTTTCCGCGCTACAAGGTCCTCGAGGGCCGGATCCTGTTTAAAGGCGAGGATATCACCCACCTGCCTGTCTATGAGCGGGCCCGGCGAGGGATCGGCCTTTCTTTCCAGCGCCCGCCAACGATCCGGGGTCTGTCAATGCGGGATATGGTGCGGATCTGTGCGCGGGGCCGGGAGGTGCCGCCTGACCTGCCCGCGCAATTAAACTTTGAGGCCTTTATGGAGCGTGAGGTTAACCACGGATTTTCCGGTGGAGAGATGAAGCGTTCGGAGATCTTACAGCTCATTGCGCAGGACCCGGACCTGGTCCTGCTGGACGAGCCGGAGTCGGGTGTCGACCTGGAGAACATCAACCTCATCGGTCGGACCATAAACCGCCTGCTGGATCGCGGTGGATCCGGACAGTACGGCAAGGGCAGCCACCGCCAGCGGCATACCAAGTCGGGTTTTATTATCACGCACACCGGGTACATTCTTCATTACGTAAATGCTGATATCGGGCACGTGATGTTCGAAGGCCGGCTGGCTTGCAGCGGAAACCCGCTTGAATTGTTCAACTGCATCCGGCAGGCGGGATACGGTGCTCTGTATTCGCTGTGATACGGAATTTCTGGAGGGGAACGGGGAAAGACGTGAAGAAAGACGGACGCATTAGCCCGCACGCCTTTCAGGATGAGGCGCCGCGGCGAGACATTTATTTTAGGTGACACTTTCTCGGACCGCTTACAGGGTGGCAATATCACAGGCCGTTGACACCAAATATTTGGTTGTTGCCAGGACAACCAGACCATGCTAAAATGATTGGCAAATCGGAGCGGAACGGAACCGGTCCCTATAAGTAAGAGATAAGCTTTATTCTGGGAAGGAAAAGAGAGGCCACGGAGGCTTCGGCGCTGTGGTCTCTTTTTTGTTGCTGTATCTCTATTACGCATCAGGAGGAGGAGAGGCAAATGGTTGTGTCATTCGGGCGGCGGTTCTGGGGGCTGGCTGTTGTACTGGCGGCCTTGCTGGTCCTGCTTGCCGGATGTGGTAAGCAGGAAGGCAAGCAGCTCAAGGTGGTTACGGGGACTTCGCTCATCGCGGCTATTGTGCGGGACATTGGCCAGGACAGGGTAGACGTGACCAACATCATACCTCCCGCGCAGTGTCCGGGCCACTTCGACCTCAAGCCGTCTGACGTCGAGAAACTGGCCAACGCCCGCCTGTTTTTGCGCCACGAGTGGCAGGGTAAGATGTTCACCGAGGACTTGATCGCCTCCGTGCACAATCCCGAACTTAAGGTCGTGCCGCTGGCCGTAGCGGGCAACTGGATGGCGCCGCCGGTGCAGAAGCAGGCCGTCGAGGCGATTGCGGGCGTGCTGGCGCAGGCGGACCCGGCAAATAAGGAATTTTACGAGCAAAACGCGAGGCAGGTGACAGCCGCGATTGTCGAAAAAGAGAAGGAGTTGCGCCGAAAGCTGGATGACGCCGGCGTGGCCGGTGTGAAGGTTTTGTGTTCGGAAATGCAGCAGGGTTTTCTCAAGTGGGCCGGATGCGACGTGGTCGGCACCTACGGTCGGCCCGAGGAACTCACCCCGCAGGTAATCCGCCAGCTGGTTGAGCAGGGCCGGGCAGCGGGTGTCCGGCTGGTTGTCGATAACCTGCAGAGCGGGCCGGAGGCGGGCGCCGGCATAGCCAGGGAACTGGGCGTGCCGCGGGTAACCCTGTCTAATTTCCCCGGCGGTTTTCCCGGTACCGATAGCTGGAGCAGCGCGGTAGAAAAGAACGTGACCTTGCTTATCGATGCCCTGGCCGGACGGTGAGGGATGCACATTGGACCCTCAGGCGTTGCCGGCGGAGACCACGGTCATCAAGCTTGAGGACGCGGTCGTGTCCTACCGGGAAGATGTTGCCTTGCGCGGCGTTTCGCTCGCGGTAAGCCAGGGTGAACTGGTGGCCATTATGGGGCCGAACGGGGCCGGGAAGACCACCCTCCTGACCCTTATTAACGGGCTGGGAAGGCTCCTGCGGGGCAAGGTATACGTCCTGGGGCATTCGTTTACCAACGGCTACCCGCATGGTTTGCGTCGGCGGATCGGCTACGTGCCGCAGACGCAGAGCATCGACCCGCGCACGCCTCTTAGCGTCCGCGAGGTGGTCATGATCGGGCGTTACGGTCGCCTGGGCCTTTTCCGGCGCCCGACCTCTGCAGACTGGCGGGTGGCCGACCGCGTGCTGGAACTGGTCGGCATGCGCCATCTGGCTGCGCGCCCCGTCGGTCACCTTTCGGGCGGTGAGCAGCAGCGTGTGGCCATTGCCCGGGCACTGGCGCAGGAACCGGAGATCCTCCTTCTGGACGAGCCGACGGCTTCTCTGGACCGCCGGGCGCGCGTCGAGATCCTGGAACTGGTGGCCAGAATTCACCGCGCCCGGCGCCTGACCACTTTAATGGTTACGCACGAACGTGCGGCTGCCATGCGGGTCTGTGACCGGGTTGTTTTGATGAAAGAAGGACGCATCTGGGCGCAGGGCGAACCGGAAAAGGTCCTGCAGGAAAATGTATTGCACCGCCTTTACGGCGGCCGTAATGGCGTAGGCTGCTGATGGATCTGTCCATCTTTGGTTACCAGTTTATGCAAAACGCGGTCCTGGCCGGCCTGCTGGGCGGCGTGGCCTGTTCGCTTATCGGCGTTTTTGTCGTGACCATGAACCTTTCCTTCATCGGGGTGGCCATTGCCCACGCCGCTTTTGCCGGCGCCCTGTGTGGTGCGTGGCTGGGTTTCAGTCCGCAGGCCGGGGCCTTTATTTTCAGCCTGGTAGCCGCAGCAGTCATCGGGCCGCTCGCCGACCGGGGGGAGTTTAACCCCGACACCCCGATTGGCGTTATATTTTCCGTGACCATGGGCCTGGGCTTCCTTTTCATGGGTCTTATGCCCGGCCCCAAGACCCAGGCGCTGGAGTTGCTGTGGGGCAGCATTCTCACGGTTACGGACCGCGACCTGGCCCTGCTGGCGCTGGTGGCCGCGGTTGTCCTGGCCACGGTTGTTCTCTTTTTCAAGGAAATCCAGGCGCTGATGTTTAACCGCGAAATCGCTCTGGCCGCAGGTATCCCGGCCACGCTGATTTTCTACGGCCTGCTGTTTTTGACCGGGGCTACCGTTACGGCCACGCTCCGCAGTATCGGGGGGTTGCTGATCTTTAACCTTATTCTGAACCCTGCGGCGGCTGCCTACCAGCTCACTTACAACCTCAGGTACTTGTTCTTGCTGGCGGCGCTTTTCGGGGTAATGGCGAGCTGGCTAGGTCTCCTGGTCTCCTACTTGTTCGACCTGCCCAGCGGCGCGACCATTGTCGTTATTTCGGCGGGCATGTTTGTCCTGGCGACCCTTTTCTCGCCGAAACGCCGGGTGAAACAGTGGCAGCCTGCGGCCTGCGATGCCTCAAAAGGAGAGTGATTGCATTGGCTTGCACATCGAAGCACCGGGATTACTTTAACGCCAGGGCAGCCACGTGGGATGATCATATCACCGACGAAACAAGGTCGCGGTTAAGGAGGATCATTGCCGCCCTAGATATCGCTCCGGGGAGCACGGTGCTCGACGTCGGCACCGGTACGGGGGTTTTGCTCCCCTTCCTGGCGGAAGCGGTCGGACCGGAGGGGCGCATTGTCGCCGTGGACTTTGCGCCCGCCATGCTGGTGCGCGCGCGCGAAAAGAATCCCTGGGAAAACATCACCTTTATCGAGGCCGACGCAACGTCTCTGCCTTTACCGGACGCGACCTTCGATGAGGTTATCTGCAACGCCACTTTCCCGCACTTCACGGACAAGGCCGCTGCCGTGGCCGAAATGGCGCGGGTGTTGAAACCGGGCGGGAGGATCGTGGTATGCCATCCTGCGAGCCGGGAGTTTATCAACCAGCTGCACCGGTCGCTGGGCGGCGTGGTGGCGAACGACCTGATCCCGGACGACGCGACGATGCGGGCCGTGTTTACCCACGCCGGGTTTGAAAGCATTGAAATCGAAGACCGGGACGATCGCCACGTGCTGACGGCTCGCAAGAAGAAAAACCAGGAAGACCCTGAATAGTAAGACTTTTGGGCGTGCGTGTCTACCGGATCGTGTACCTTCGTCCGGGAGTAAGAAAAAGCGAGGGCCGATTTTGAACCGGCCCTCGCCTGGGAAGGCCTGACTTCCACCGCTAGTGCGGATGATCGTGCTCGTGTTCGTGCTCGTGCGCTTCTTCCGTTCCCGGCAGGTGTTCGTGTTCGTGGGTGTGGGTCACGGCAGGGTGTACGTGCTCGTGTTCGTGCACCAGGTCCCCGTGACGGTGCGGGTGCGTGTGCCGGACTGCCGGGTGCGTGTGTTCGTGGGTGTGCTTGATCCTTTCCTCCATGAATTCTTACCCCCTCCTTGAAGGTATGGCTGCCGTCCGTCGGCAGCAGTTCTTAAAGTAAAGTTTAACACTTATTGCATACTCAAGTCCACATAAATTTAGAATTCCCCGCCTTTTTTCGGACTATTCCCGTAACCCCGAGCCGCCGTCCTGCCCAACCCGGCCAATTCTTTTTCCCATTCCCTGGCTGGCGTCCGGCGACTCCCGGAAGCGCAGGGCCGGCTTCAATGCCCCTGGATGCATTTGGCGGCGAGGATACAAACCACAAATAAAAAGTCCGCCCTGGAAAGGGCGGGGGAGGGGATGGTGCGTACAAAATAAAAGACCACGCGGCTCCTTCTCTGCCGGATGACCTCCGTGGTCTGCTTTTCTGTGTAAGAGTTGTCTTTCTAAAGGTATCGCCTGCTTGCTTCGTGCAAGCCCAAAACGTCCAGCGTGATATTGCCTGGTTATATACGCCATCGGGCTTGAAATTCCTGCTCGGGGAACGCAAAATTTTCTCGGCCGATCCTCAATCTTTACTGGACGAGCTTTACATGGCATGTTAAAATATGTCCGACAATTTAATTGCTACCTGCGTGTGGGTGCCCTTGCTCCACAAGGGTGAAAAGGGAACCGGGTGCGAATCCCGGACGGCCCCGCCACTGTGAATGGGGAGCCGCTTCCAGAGGCCACTGGGCTTTTTGGCCTGGGAAGGCGGAAGTCGGCGATGAGCCATGAGTCAGGAGACCTGCCCGCACGCCGACGCACGAGACCTCCGAGGGGGGGTAGGCGTAATGCTGTGTAACGCGGTTCCCGGCGACTAGCCATGTGACCCCGGCCTTGTGGAGGCCGGGTTTTTTAGTTTGGGGGAGGAGGCTGCACCTGTGCGAACCGTACCGTGTTTTCTTTTGCCTCTCGTGGCAAGTCTGTTCCTGGTGGGTGCCGGTTGTGCCGGCACGCCGCGTGAAAATAAGGCCGGCCTTCCGGGCTTCCCTGTTCAGGTAACGGATGATGCCGGCCGGCAGGTGACGGTACCATCGCCGCCGGAACGGATTGTTTCCCTTGCCCCCAGCATCACGGAAATCCTGTTTGCTTTGGGCCTGGAGGCGCAGGTGGTGGGCGTCACCGATGTCTGCGACTACCCGCCGGCCGCGAAGCAAAAGGAAAAGATCGGCAGTTTTGTGAACCCCAGCCTGGAAAAGATCGTGGCCCTGAAGCCGGACCTGGTTCTGGCCGCGGATATCAACCAAAAGGTGGTCGCTCGCCTGGAGAGACTGAACGTTCCGGCCATTGTTTTAAAGCCGCGCGACGTGGACGGTGTGCTCAGCAACATTACGTTGGTGGGCAGGGCCACCGGGCGGGAAAGACAGGCGGCGGACCTGGTACGGGAGCTACGGGCCCGTATTGACGCGGTGGTGTCCAAAGTGGCGCAGCTTCCCGTCACGGCGCGCCCGAAAGTCTACTACGAGGTGTGGTATGAACCCTTGTGTACCGCCGGCCCGGGGACCTTCATCGATGACGTCATTCGCCTCGCCGGCGGGGTGAACGTGGCGGCCGATGCGCCGCAGTCATGGCCGCAGTACAGCCTCGAAGTGCTTTTGCGAAAGAACCCGGACGTCATGCTGCATTCTTACGGTCACGACGATACTGTTCACCAGACGGCGGAGGACATCGCCCGGCGGCCCGGCTGGTCCGGCCTGAACTTCGTCAGGCACCGGCGCATTTACGTTATAGATGCCGACCTGATCACCCGTCCCGGCCCGCGGCTGGTGAAGGCCGTCGAAGAGGTCGCGCAGATGTTGCACCCGGAAGTCTTTGTGAAGGGGAAGGCAAGCGTTGCGCCTGCCGCCTAGGGTGTTCCTGGCTATCCTGTCTCTTATCCTTGTGGGTACGGTGATATGGGGCGTGGCCACGGGGCCGGCCCCCCTCGGTCTTGCCGACATCGGTCGGGCCTTGTGGACGGGCGGGGGAGAAGATATGGCCACCGACCGCACCATCGTCTGGCAGATTCGTCTGCCACGCGTTGCCCTGGCCATCCTGGTAGGGAGCGGGCTCGGCACGGCAGGGGCGGTTTTACAGGGTCTCTTCCGTAACCCCCTGGCGGACCCTTACCTGCTTGGCGTCTCCTCCGGAGCGGCCCTTGGCGCGACCGTGGCGCTTTTGGCCGGCTTCACCTGGCAGGTTTTGGGTCTGGGGGCAGTGCCCCTGGCGGCTCTGGCCGGGGCGCTCTTCAGTCTCTGGCTCGTCTACCGGTTGGCGCGCGTGGGCGGCAAACTCCCGGTGTTTACCCTCCTTCTGGCCGGGGTCGCCGTCGGGTGTTTCCTTACGGCCCTGGTTTCCTGGCTTGTGTTTTGGGGCCAGGAAAAGATCCACCATGCGATCTTTTGGCTGATGGGCGGTTTTTCTGCCCGGGACTGGGCCGACGTGGCGCTGTGTTGCCCCTACGTACTCATTGGTATTGCCGTCTGTCTCGCCTGGGCGAAAGAGCTTAACCTCTTGCTGGGCGGCGAGGAATCTGCTTGCCAGCTCGGGGTTAACGTGGAGCGGGCGAAGCTCGTTCTTGTTGTCGCCGCGGCGCTGTTAACCGCCGCGTCTGTCGCGGTCGGGGGGCTCATCGGCTTCGTTGGGCTGGTCGTGCCGCACGTGGTCAGACTCCTGGTCGGGCCCGATCACCGCGTTCTTTTGCCGGGCTCGGCTCTGGCGGGAGCGGTTTTTCTTACGGCGGCGGACGTAATGGCGCGGACCGTTCTGGCGCCGGCGGAAATTCCGCTGGGGATCGTCACGGCCCTGGCCGGCGGCCCGTTCTTTATGTATCTTCTGCGGCGGAAAGGAGCTTTGAACGGACACGCGTGAAGAAAGTTGTATCCGTTGAGCGGGTGACTTTTGCTTATAACGGCATACCGGTCTTGCGCGACGTGAGTTTCGCGGCCTTTCGGGGTGAGTTCATGGTCGTTTTGGGGCCGAACGGGGCCGGGAAGAGCACCCTTCTCCGCTTGCTGGGCGGCACGCTTGTGCCTTCGGCAGGGGAGATTAGACTGGGCGGTATCCCCCTGCAGAGGCTCAGTGCCCGCGAGCGCGCCAGGCGGATCGGCGCCGTGGCTCAGGAGGTGTACCTTGATTTCGCCTTGACGGTGGAAGAGGTTGTGCTTATGGGGCGTTACCCCTATCTTTCACGTTTCGGACACGAAGGACCCACGGATCGGAAAGTGGCGCGGCGGGCCATGGAAGCCGTAGGTGTGGAACATCTTCGGAACCGGCTGGTGACTACCCTGAGCGGTGGTGAACGCCAGCGGGTATTGCTGGCGCGGGCGCTGGCCCAGGAGCCGGAGGTGCTGTTACTTGACGAGCCGGTTGCCCATCTCGACATCAACCACCAGACGGGCATCATGGACTTGCTCCGCGGACTGACGCAGGAACGCGGGATAACGGTAATTGCCGCCATGCACGACCTGAACCTGACGGCCCTGTATGCCGACCGCGTGCTGCTGCTGGCAGGTGGTGCCGTCACCGCGTCAGGAACACCCGGGGAGGTCCTGATACCGGAAACCCTGGAGCCCGTTTACCAGAGCGAGGTTCTCGCGGTGCGGCATCCCCGCACAGGCTGCCCGCAAATCATGCTTATCCCCGGGAGAAACGAAAGGCGATGCGGGCCAGGGCATTAATGGTTCAGGGCACAGCCTCGCACGTGGGCAAAAGCGTTCTCTGCACGGCCCTCTGCCGCATCTTTAGACAGGACGGCCTGCGGGTGGCGCCCTTCAAGGCCCAGAACATGTCCCTGAACGCTTACGTAACGGCAGATGGCGGTGAAATCGGGCGTGCCCAGGGCGTCCAGGCGGAGGCGGCCCGCGTCGAGGCGACGGTGGATATGAACCCGATTCTCCTGAAGCCGAAGGGAAATAGCCTTTCGCAGGTCGTCGTGCGGGGCAGGGCGTGGGGCGATGTGCACGCCGGGGTGTACTACGGTGCGGATTATCTTGAGTACCTTTGGGAAACGGTACGAGCATCGCTGGCCAGGTTGCTGGACGAGTTCGAGGTGGTGGTGATCGAGGGGGCCGGCAGTCCGGCAGAGGTGAACCTGCAAAGCCGTGATCTGGCCAACATGCGGGTTGCGACTCTTGTCGACGCGCCGGTGATCCTTGTGGCCGACATTGAGCGGGGTGGGGTTTTTGCCTCCCTTGTCGGCACGTTCGAGCTCCTTCCGGAAAGCGAGCGCAGGCTACTCAGGGGTATCGTTATCAACAAGTTTCGTGGCGACGTAAGGATTCTTACGCCGGGAATCGAGTTTATGGAGCGTCGAATTGGGCGGCCCGTTCTGGGCGTCTTGCCCTATGTGGCCGACCTCGGGGTTGAAGCGGAGGACGGGGTCAGTCTGAGTCACTGGCGGCCGAAGACGGGCCCGCTTCTTGATCTGGCAGTGGTAAGGTTGCCGCATATCGCTAACTTCACCGATTTCGACCCGTTGTCTCTAGAGCCAGACGTGGCCCTCAGGTATGTCCGTCACCCGGCGGCGCTGGGGTGGCCGGATATTCTGTTTCTTCCCGGGACGAAAAACACGACCCGCGATCTTGTTTACCTTTACGAGAGCGGCTGGGCGGACGCCGTGAAGGCTTTTGTCGCCGGCGGCGGTCTCGTGGTGGGTATTTGCGGCGGTTATCAGATGCTGGGCCGCGAGTTGCGCGATCCGCTGGCCACCGAAAGCGACGTCAGGTGCGTACCGGGCCTGGGGTTCCTCGGCGTGACCACCGTTTTCCGCCCGGATAAGACCACCCGTCGCGCGGTCGGCTCGGTACTATCGTGCCCCGGCCCCCTGGGGGAGGCCGAGGGAGAAAAAGTGATGGGTTACGAGATCCACGCGGGCGAGACGCATCGGGACCCGGGCACGCAGCCGGTATTCACCCTCCGCGATAACGCCGGCGACGGCGCAATCAACGCCACCGGTACCGTCTGGGGGACCTACCTGCACGGTCTGTTCGAGGCCGACGGGTTCCGCCGCCGCTGGCTGAACGCGCTGCGCCGGCGCCGCGGCCTGGCGCCCCTTCCCGTTACCGTAAGTTTTGCGGCGGCCAGGGAGACGGCTTTCGACCGGCTGGCCGCCATCGTCCGTCGCCACCTGAAGATGGATAGCATTTACGGGTGGCTGGGCTTGCGACCTGCGCAGGAGGCGCCTTCGTCCCATGAAACCGCCTGACCTTGCGGCGCTGGTGCTGGCGCTTGCCCTGGATCTCCTGCTGGGAGAGCCGCCGCCCCGGGTCCACCCCGTGGTGTGGATGGGCAGGCTGGTCACCCTGGGGGAACGGCTGGCGCCGGGGCGCGCATGGGGCCAGTTGTTGGCGGGGTTTTTAATTGTGACGGTGATCGCCTTTCTGTTTACGGGCTCTGTGTTGCTGATCCTGATGTGGGCCGGAACGCTGAACGCCTGGTTTTACCTGGTGGTTGCAACCGTTTGCCTGAAACCGGCGTTTGCGGTACGGGAACTGTTCCGGGCGGCGGCGTGCGTGAAAGACAACCTCGCCAACGGCCGGTTGGAAGCGGCAAGGGTGGCCCTTCGGGCCCTTGTCAGCCGGAAAACCGATTCTCTCGATCGGGCCGGCATTTCCGCCGCGACCATTGAGTCGGTAGCGGAAAACCTGAACGACAGTTTCGTTGCGCCCACTTTTTATTACTTGATTGGCGGCATCCCGGGGGCCGTTTTCTACCGCGTGGTCAATACCTGCGATGCGATGATCGGTTACCGGGGGGAGTTCGAGTACTTGGGCAAGTTTGCCGCGCGGCTTGACGATGTGCTTAACTACGTTCCGGCCCGGCTGACCGCCCTTTTGCTCGTGCTGGCGGCGGTCTTGAGCCGGAGCGCATCTGCGGCCTGGCGGGCTATGTGGCGGGATCACCGGCTCACGCCCAGTCCCAATGCCGGCTGGCCTATGAGCGCCATGGCCGGGGCGCTGCAGGTTGAACTGGCCAAGCGCGATTGCTATCTGCTGGGGTATGGCGGCCGGCTGCCCGATCCCCGTGATATAACCGCGGCGCTGAAGTTGGCCGCGGCGGCTGCCGGGGTGTGGGTGCTGGTCCTGCTCGGTGCGGGGGCGGTTCGCCATGCGCTTGCGTCCTAGAAAAGGCATTGAGCGGATGGATCGCTGTGTGCATGGGGGTATTAACCATGCGGAGGTACGGGGTTACGGGCTCGACCCGGCGAAGGTGCTGGATTTCAGCAGCAACATCAACCCTCTGGGCCCGCCTTTTGACCTGGCTCGGCTGCTGGAGGCCGATATGGCCAGGTACCCGGATCCTGCAGCTGAAGAGCTGCGGGCGCTCCTGGCCCAGAAACACCGGGTGGATGTCGGGCAGATATTTGTCGGCAACGGCACCGGGGAAATCATCCGTCTCCTGGCCCTCGCCTACCTGCAACGCGGCGACCGGGTGGTTGTTATGGCTCCCACCTTTGGTGAATACGCATACGCGGCGCGGATTGCGGGCGCGGGGGTTATCGAATATCGCACCAGGGCGGAGTCCGATTTTGTGCCCGATTGGGAGGCATTTGTCTCTTTTCTCGGGCGTCACCGCCCCCGGCTGGTTTTCCTGTGCAATCCTAACAACCCTACGGGTTACTACCTGGACGCCGCCGACTTTGCCGCTGTCCTGCAACAAGCGCCCGGCCTGGTAGTCCTGGACGAGGCGTACGTGAATTTTGTGCGGGATGCCTGGTCCTCCGAGACGTTCCTGCCGGCCGGCAACCTGGTTGTTCTCCGCTCCATGACCAAGGACTACGCCCTGGCGGGCCTGCGGCTGGGGTACGCCCTTGGCCCCAAGGAGGTCGTTCGTGTCCTTGAGCGGGTGGCCCCACCGTGGAACGTTAATGCCTTCGCCCAGCGTGCCGGCGTGCTGGCGTTGCAGAGCGACGATTATCTTGCCAGGACCAGGGTTGCTGTGGCCGAAAGCCTCGCCTTCCTGCAGCGCGGACTGCGCGAACGGGGCTTCCACCCCCTGGGTACACAGGCCAATTTTTTCCTGCTGCCGGTCGGCGACGCGGCCCTGTTTCGGCGGCGTTTACTGCGGCGGGGGATACTCGTCAGAGACTGCGCGTCTTTCGGGCTGCCGGCTTACGCCCGCCTTGCGGCGCGCCCCCTGCACGAGTGCCACATTTTGCTTGACGCACTGGGAGAAGGCGACGGGTTCTGGTTGACGCTGCCGGCGACCGGAGGTATAATTCCCTGAAAAGTCCATACTGTTCTGGCGCTGAGGTGCCCCCGGCGTCGGGGGAGAATAGGGAAGCAGGTGCAAGTCCTGCGCGGCCCCGCCACTGTAACCGGGTAGCCGGCTGCAAAAGGCCACTGGGGCAGGTTCCACTCCAGCCTTGGGAAGGCGCAGCACGCAATGACCCGGAAGCCAGGAGACCTGCCTCAGCGCGTGGTACGGAACCTTCGCGGGAAGGGGGTACCGGGCATGGTGGTACTGTCTCTGCTGGGTGTAACCCCGGCCGTCGCTGAAGGCCGGGGTTTTGTGTTTCGATAAGCGGAAAGGGGTGGCCAACGTTGAGTCGCAATTGGGTAAAAGCCTGCTTGCTTTTTGTCCTGCTCGGTGCGCTTTTTCCATCTCCGGCGTACGCGATGCACATCATGGAGGGTTTCTTGCCGCTGAAGTGGTGTGTCCTCTGGTATGCTGTCACGCTGCCGTTTCTTTTGTGGGGATTGATGTCCATCCGGCGGCGGGTGCAGGGCGACCCACGGCTGAAAATGCTCCTCGGGCTGGCGGGAGCCTTTACCTTTGTGCTTTCAGCGTTGAAGCTGCCCTCGGTGACGGGGAGTTGCTCCCACCCCACGGGTGTGGGCCTGGGGGCGCTGCTTTTCGGTCCGGCGGCAATGAGCGTGCTTGGTACGATCGTACTTCTTTTTCAGGCGCTTTTGCTCGCCCACGGTGGTCTGAGTACCCTGGGGGCCAACGCCTTTTCGATGGCGGTGGTCGGGCCGTTTGTGGCCTACGGGGTGTACCGGCTGCTTCGGGGGTTACGTCTTCCGCCGCCGGCGGCGGTCTTTACCGGCGCGGCGCTGGGCGACCTTTTAACCTACGTTACGACTTCCCTGCAACTGGCGCTGGCTTTCCCGCAGGGCGGCAGTGTCCTGGCGCCCTTGGCGAAGTTTATGGGGATTTTCGCGGTGACGCAGGTGCCGCTGGCGGTGAGCGAGGGGCTGTTGACGGTGGTGGTTTTCAACCTGCTGGTCAGGTACAGCAAGAGCGAACTGGAGATGCTGGGTATTTTTCCGGAAAGGGGGAAGATTGGTGCGCCCCGGGCTTAGAAACGCGGTTTTGCTGCTCCTGGTGGTCGTGCTGGTGGTTTTCCCTCTCTATCTCAAGCGGGGAGCGCCGTTTGGCGGGGCGGACGGCAGGGCGGAGGAAGTCATCGCCCAGATTGAACCCGATTACAAACCGTGGTGCACGCCTCTCTGGGAGCCGCCGAGTGGCGAGATCGAAAGCCTGTTGTTCGCGGTGCAGGCGGCGGCGGGTAGCGGCTTCGTTTTCTATTATCTCGGCTATGTAAAAGGGCGGCAGAATCGGCAATGAGCGGGCTTGACCTTGATTTCTGGGCCTACCACAACCGGTTGGCCGGAGTGCACCCGGGGATGAAGGTGATCTTCTCCCTCCTGATGTTGGGGATCGGGCTTTCGGGGGCGGGGCCGCGGGTGCTGCTCCTGCTCTTGGGCCTGATGGCGGCGCTTAGCCTGGAGGCCGGAATCCCGGCCCGGGTCTATTTCCGCCTGCTGGCGTGGCCGCTCGGCTTCCTGCTGGCAGGCCTGCTGGCCCTGGTTCTGGAAAGCGGGCCCGGGGTTACTTGGGGGGTGTGCGTGGCCGGAACCCGCGTAGGGGTGGCGGCGACCGGGCTGGTGCGGGCGATAGAGGCGGGGCTACGCTCGCTGGCGGCGGTGAGTTGCCTCTATTTCCTGATCCTGACCACGCCGCTGCCCGCGGTACTCGGTGTGCTGCGGCGGATGGCAGTACCAATGCTGGTGCTGGAGATGGCGGCGCTCACCTACCGGTACCTTTTTCTGCTGGGGCGGCTAACCCGGGGGATTTACACGTCCCAGGTGGCGCGGGGCGGTTACGGTTCCGCCCGTGGGGCGCTGCAATCACTGGGGCTGCTTGCCGGGCAGGTTTGGCTGATCGCGCACCGCCGGGCGCAGGTACTTCATACGGCGCTTCTGGCGCGGGGCTACCGGGATACGCTGCTGGTGCCGCTGCGGGAGTACCGCCTGTCCGGTGCGGTGGTGCTGCGCTTTGCGGGACCGGCCGTGCTGCTGGTGCTGCTGCGGGTGTTTGGAGGATGAGGCGGTGTCGGAACCGGTTCTGGAAGCGGTGGACCTGTCCTACATCTATCCCGACGGCACCGTGGCCCTGGAGAATTTGAGCGTGGTCATCCCGACCGGGTCGCGGGTGGCGCTTCTGGGCCCCAACGGGGCGGGGAAGACGACGCTTTTCCTGCTCCTGGCCGGGATCCTGCGGCCCGCAGGTGGCCGGGTCCGCTTCTACGGGCAGGATCTGGATTACAGCCGGCACAGCCTGGCCAGGTTGCGGCGGCGGGTGGGGCTGGTCTTCCAGGACCCGGAGGCACAGATCTTCGCGCCGACGGTGTGGGAGGAGGTGGCTTTCGGCCCGGCCAACCAGGGGCTGAGCCGGGAGGCGGTGGCGGAACGGGTGGAAGCCGCGCTTGCGGCCACTCGCCTCCTGGAAGTGCGGGACAGGGCCACTCATTTTCTGAGCTACGGACAGAAAAAGCGCCTCTGCCTGGCGGGGGTGCTGGCGATGGCGCCGGAGGTGTTGCTTCTGGACGAGCCCACGGCGGGGCTTGACCCGAAGCAGACACGGCGGGTGGTGGGCATCCTCGAGGAGTTGAGCCGGATGGGCCGGACGCTGGTACTGGCGACGCACGACGTGGACCTGGCCTATGCCTGGGCGGAGACGGTTTACATTTTCGGCCGGGGGCGGGTGCTGGCCTGGGGGACGCCGGATGAGGTCTTCGCCGACGCGGACCTGCTGGGAAGGGCGAGCCTCGAGCGGCCGCTCTTGCTGGAAATGTTTCTGGCGCTGCAGGAGCGGGGCCTGGTATCTCCAGGAGCGGCTCCGCCGCGGGAGAAAGAAGGGCTCTGGCGTCTTCTGCCGGAGGGAGGGACAGCTCGGTGGCCGGGAGGGTGAAGCGGCTGCGGGAAGGATACACCACCGGAGCGTGCGCGGCGGCCGCGGCCAAGGCGGCAACCTTGCTGCTTTTCACCGGATGCGTCCCGGAAACGGTACGGGTGTTAACGCCAACCGGGCGGGAACTGTGTCTTCCGGTGGCCGACGCGGCTGTGAACGCGGGCCGGGCACGTTGCGGGGTGGTCAAAGACGCAGGTGACGACCCGGATGTGACCGATGGCCTCATGATTTGCGCAGAGGCGCGGCCGATTCCTGCCGGGGTGGTGCTGCGCGGCGGGCCGGGCGTGGGGGTAGTCACGCAGCCGGGTTTGCCGGTGCCGGTGGGCGAACCGGCGATCAACCCCGTGCCGCGGGCCATGATCCTGCGCGAGGTCGGCTCCGTCCTGCCGCCCGGTCGGGGTGTGGAAATAACGATCAGTGTACCGGGCGGGAACGAGGTGGCGGCCAGAACCTTCAATCCGCGCCTGGGAATTGTCGGAGGGATTTCCATTTTGGGGACCACCGGTGTTGTCCGACCGATGTCGGAGGAAGCCTGCCGGGAGTCTCTGGGCCTCCTGGTAGACGTGGCGGCGGCCAGGGGCTTGGCGCGGCTGGTTCTGGTGCCGGGGCGGAGCGGGGAGGAGTTCGCGGTTAAGAGGTACGGCTTTCCCCCCGGCGCCGTCGTGCAGATGAGTAACTTCGTGGGGTTCATGTTGAAGCGGTGCGCCGCCAGGAGGGTAAAAGAGGTGTTGCTCCTGGGGCACCACGGGAAACTGAGCAAAGTCGCGGCAGGTGCCTTTC
>Ga0101945_1000499_pt1 | contig 65792 bp, 49 predicted proteins | sample DewCreD2012metaG_2_FD_75246 | JGI IMG/M metagenome (GOLD analysis project Ga0101945, IMG submission 75246) | Hot spring sediment bacterial and archeal communities from British Columbia, Canada, to study Microbial Dark Matter (Phase II) - Dewar... ... | reverse complement strand
CCATCCACGTCGCTGTCGGTGATGGTGATGAAGTCGTCGCCATCGTTGGCGGCAATCAGCAGGTTCTTCGCAATCGTGGCGTTCCTAAGGTCAATTGTGTCGCCACCGCTTCCAGTGGTGATGCTGACGTTACCGCCTACGCCGAACTTCTCGCCGATTACGCGGTTGTCCCCCTCGCCCAGGGTGGCGGTGAAGTTCCCTTTCAGGAAAGTGGGAGACCCAAGGGTCGTATCAATGTCCACCGTATCGTCATCGGCCCCGGCGCGGATACTTGTGGTGCCCCTGACGAAGAGGTTTTCCAGACCGACGATGTTGTTGCCGTCGCCGAGGTCGATGCGCAGGTTGCCAAGGATGGCCAGGCTCTGGGAGTCGGAGTCGACCAAGTTGTCGCCGAGCACGATGGTGTCATCGCCCCCGCGCAGGTTGATGAAAACGGACTTGCCGGCGCCAAGTGCGAAGACCTGAGCTGTGGAAGAACCATTGATGGTCGTGCCATTGCCTTGGATTCGGATAGCGTTGGGCGTGACGTTCCAGAGGGCGAGGCTGTTGTCGTTCGCATCGCCTATGATGTAGAGGTTGCCTCCGGAGAGGTACGCCTGAACGTTGCCGGTTCCTGCACCTACTGGGCCGACGTTAGGCGTGGTGCGAGCTTCGAGCGATTCGACGCGCAGCAGGGTACGATGCTGGTGCATGGTCCTGAGACCTCCTGGATGAGATGAGCGGCGGCTGAGCGGATCGGTGTCAGCGGACCGCCCGCTGACGGGGAAGTGGACCGAATCCGAGCCGTCTCGCTCCAGACCCATGATGCAAATCACCATCCCGGGCGTGGCGAATTCGTGACGCTGGCCGGGGAATGGTTGTCGCGGGGAGAAAGAGCCGTTGCGATGTTCGCGTGGTTGGCGTCAGTTCTCCGGCGATTCGATGCACGGCGAGCTGCCGCCGGCCGTTGTTAATTCGGCACCCGGTGTAGTTCCAGGGTGTGAAGTAGCACCCTTTCAATTGCGTTTCCCGATGCACTGTTATCTCTTAGCTGTTCGGCCTCACGGGGGCTAACGCCCTCCCCCGCTCCTGTATGCTGTTTCGCTGTCACGGGGGGCTGGCGCCCCACCCCTGTTCCCTCTCCTGCTGGGAGAGGGCCAGGGTGAGGGCAAGTCTTGTTACGGGAAGCTTTCCAGTTGCACCAGGCCGGTGTTGCTGCCCAGGTCCTGGTAGGTATCCAGACCGAGTCCGCCGTTAGCGACCATGCCGAGCTGGAAGTCGTTGAAGGCGAACTCGAGGGAATCGTTGTGCTCACCAAGGTCCACAATGACCTGCGAGCCGAAATCGTTGAAATCGCGAAGGCGGACGAAATCGGCGCCGCGTCCGGTGCTGATGGTAGTGGTGCCTGCGACCTGGGTGTTGCCGATGATGACCGTATCGTTGTCCGAACTGAAAAATGCCGGCGCTTGAGCCGTGTCAATGCGCAGGGAGAAGTCAAACTGCCCACGAGCAATTTGCACGAAATCGTCGCCGGCACTGCCACCAATGAGCGCCTGTCCGCGAACTTCGACCTGGTTGAGGATAAGCGAATCGCTGCCTTTGCCGAGGTCAGCACTGAAATCGCCGCCGATGACCAGGTCGAGCAGCTGCACGGAGTCGTTCTGCTGGGCAGTGGTGACGCGCAGCGAACCGCGAATCACCGTGTCTTGGATGGCAAGGATGTCAAACCCCTGGCCGGTCTGGATCGTGAGATTGCGGTCAAACTGGAGCGTCGTGGCCGGGGCCCGCAGCAAGACGGTGTCATCCTGGTTGCCGGTGTCAATGAAGAAATGGTTGTGAGCGATGATGTCCTCGATCAGCACACTATCGTTGCCGGTACCGGTGTTGATGAAAACTGGGGCGTTGAAGACGACCAGTCCGCCGCCGGGCGAGATTTGCAGGACGTCGTTGCCGCCACCGAGGTCAATGCTGATTTTGCTGATGCCACCGGTGATGATGGTGATGGTGCTGAGATGGCCATTGATGCGCGTGGAAAAATCGCCCGGTCGAATCAGCAGGCTGAACGGATTGGGTTGAACGATCTGGATACGGTTGCCTTCATTGTCGCCGATAACATTGAGCACGCCGTTATTGACATTGACCATGACATTGCCGGCGGGGACACAGCGGGATTCGAGCGGTTCCAGACGCAGGTGTGTGGAAAGAGATTGCGGCATAGGTGCAGGTTCTCCTGTTGCAGCGTCAGTGCCGATTTTACCGGGCGTTGGCCGATTGGCTATCGGCGTTGGCCTCCAAGGAGGGTGCCCGGAAGTCCGTTCCCGATGACGTCGAGATGCGACTCTGACCCGGGCGAGTCCGAAAACCGGCCAGATGCCGATCCGTGTTGCACCCCGCGCCATCCCCATCCCGGCGACGGGATTGATGATATCAGAAGCAAAAACGGTGTCAAGTGCAAAAGCGAAAAAATTTGCGTAAATAGGCAAAGATTCACAATATTTCGCAACTGACCTATGCCAAAGGGCTTATAACGACGATTCGGTCAGGTTCGGTTCGACTGGCTGGGATAAGTTGATCCATTTTGCGAAAGTTTGGTCGAGTTGATCGGGTGTAAGGGCAGAAAATTTGCGCCCGGCAAGAAAAATAGCGGTTCTGCCCAGTCGCAGCTGGCGTCAGCTGCGGAAACTATCGGGCGGATTCATCCCGTTTCGTAATCTGGCCCTTTCCGCTGCAACAAAGTCAAGGGAAACAGCGTATTCGCGTGCCTCGGGCACTGGTTAGCGGACGGCCTTGTGCGGTGTAAACACTGAGCCACAAATTCGGCGTGCGGCCAGAATCGGGCACCTGCGATAAGCCCCTACGCAAACTTTCCGTGGCGCATGGGATGCACAGGATAAACTGTTTCCGTAAGCTGCGTAAAAGCGAGGAAACGGCTAATTCAACTGGATGTTGCGGAGTTGCTCCCGGAGATAACGTGCGCGGAAGATGTTCCGCTGTTCGCTTTCCATTTCCTCACCATGGATTTTTTGCAAATGAGCGGGCTGAGTTTGCAATAGCAGTTCGTTGACCCGTTGCAGACTGAGGTCATCAATGAGCTGGAGAGTCACGCCGAGGCGAACATTAGAGAGCAGGTCGAGCGTTTCTTCGGAGCTCATCATGACGGCAGAACGAAGCGTGCCCAGGGCCCGATGGATGCGATCCTGAATGGCGGAACGCATTTCGCGTAACAGAGCCCGGCGAGCCTGCCGCTCGTACTCGACGATAGCCGGCACCGTCTCGCGGATGGCCTGGAGGATGTCCTGTTCGCTGCGGCCAAGAGTAACCTGGTTGGATATCTGGTAAAAGTCGCCGCTGGCCCGCGTGCCTTCTCCGTACAGTCCGCGAACGACCAGGTTCATCTTCTGCAAGGCGCGGAAGACTTTTTCGAGTTGCTTGGTCAGTCCCAGAGCGGGCAGATGCAGCAAGACACTGGCCCGCATGCCGGTGCCGACATTGGTCGGGCAGGCGGTCAGGTAGCCGAACTCTTGGCTGAAGGCGTAGCAGACGCGCTCACCGAGTGCGTCATCGAGCCGATCCATCTCCTGCCAGGCCTCATCCAGCTGGAAGCCGGAGCGGATGACCTGGAGGCGAAGATGGTCTTCCTCGTTGACCATAATGGCACAGGCTTCGGTTTCACCGATGGCTACGCCGCGCTGACCGCTGGCATTCGCGTGTTCACGGCTGATGAGCTGACGTTCCACCAGAAACTGGCGGTCGAGTTCGGGGAGCTTATGAACGGCAAAGTAAGTGAAATGCCAGGACTGTCCCAGTTGCTGGACACGATCGCGCAGCAGGGTTTCAATTTCGCCCCGCTGCAAGGGGCTGGCACGATTGGGGAAGGGAAAGTCGGCGAGGTTACGTGCGAGTCGAATCCGCGTGGAAACGACAATATCAGCTTCCGGACCGACTCCCCGTAACCATTCCCCGGTACGCAGCAGCAGATCGTTGAGGGTCATTGCTGAAACCCCAGTCGGCGAATCGAGTCGCGCAATTGAGCGGCGAGTTCGAAATCCTCGGCCTGGACAGCCAGGGAGAGTTGCTGACGCCAGGCAATCACCTGACACTGCCGCTCCAGATCGTCAGGTCGGCGAGGCGGTACCTTGCCGCGATGGACAGTGCGGCGGTGCAGCCGTTCCAGCAACGCCAGTAATCCTTTGCGGAAGGCTACATAATCATAAGGGCATCCGAGTCGTCCTTGGTGACGAAACTCCATGAACCCAATGCCGCACGCCGGACAACGCAGCCGCGCCAGTTCTTCCACCGCCGGCCCGACGTGTGCCCCCAGAAGCGTTTGCACAATGGCCGGCAGATGCAGTTGCTTTTTCTTGAGCACCTGCATTTTCTCCGCACAAGCGGGGCACAGATGCAATTCCTTCTTGACCCCGCCCGGCTCGACGTTAGTCAGGTGCACGGTAGCAGTTTGCTCGCAGTAAAAGCACTTCATGCCAGCATCACTCGCCGACACCCCTTGCCGACTCTGTAACCACCAAGACACATAGGCACGGTGGAAAGGTCGGAATTGATGCCTGGGTGTCTTCGTGGTTAATCCCCTGGGGATTTGGGGCACCTTTGGCCTGGCGTCATGCGTTTGCCGGCGTCCTGGTGGCTGCTGTCCGAATGCGGAAGCGTCAGCCTTCCAGTTCGCGGATGCGGTCGCGGAGACGGGCGGCTTCTTCGTAACGTTCGGCGTTGATGAGTTCCTGGAGCTCGCGGCGTAAGCGGGCAATCTCCTGACGCACCCGCTGGGCTTCGTGCTGGCGAGCCGGCATCTTGCCGACGTGTTTCAGGTCACCGTGGATGCTTTCCAGAAGCGGTTGCAGTTGTTCGCGAAAATGCTGGTAATCATTCGGGCAGCCCAGCCGACCCGTGTTGCGGAAATCTTTCAGTGTCAGGCCACATTCCGGACAACGCAATTGCTCCCATTGCTCCAGGAGTTGTCCTTCGACACTGCTGCTGCCGAGCGAAGGCATTTGCGTGCCGGGAATGGGTCGGGCAAGGTATTCCGCACCATGTTCCTCGCACAGGTGCAATTCCTCGAACTGCCCTTCGCCGAGTATATCGGTGATGTGAAACACCGCCCGCTTGTTACACTGCTGACATTTCATGGCTGGTCACCGCACTGGAGCCTGGCAACGGCAATCGTCCAGGCCGGTCTGCCTTGTTTCGGTGTTCCGATGGCATTCTAACAGCCGACCTTGGTCTGTCAAGCAAAACCGCGTCGGCCAGTGTTGCCGCTAGGGCGGGTCGAATCCGCCGGGCGACCAGGGATGGCAGCGCAGCACTCGCCACATCCCTTTGAGCACGCCTCGCAACACGCCGTGCTTCCGCACCGCTAGAATCAGGTATTCGCTGCAACTGGGCTGGAAACGGCAGCACGGTCCAAACAGCAGCAACAGCACCGGTCGCAACGTCCAGCGATAGGCTTGCACCAGCAGGATCACGCCACCACTCAGCAACCGATTCAGCCACGACTGGAGTCTCGCCAGCATTTCCACTGCCGCCTCGCCATAGTGCCAGTGCCAACCGCCCTAAATATTTTCAGGCTTGTACCATAAAGACGCGAAGCCTGAATTGAAGTTACTGACCTTGGTGTCCTATCGGCTCAGCGTTCAGCATATTGGGAGAATCCCGTGCTTGCGAATGAAATCGGCTGGATAGGACACCGACTTCTTGCCCGTAGCTAAGCCGCCACCTGGACAACTAGCGCCGCGGCGTGGAATAACGCTGGTGCCGACTAGGGAACCGGCGCCCTTTCGCGTACAGGAGGTGAGTCGGCCAGCCGCGTCACCACCGCTTGCCACGCTTGCCAGGTTTCGTGGGCCATGCGGTGGGCGTGGAAGAAAGTTTCGACGGCCTGGCGACCCAGCCGGCCGAGTTGCTGGCACCGTTCCGGCTGATGGATAAGCGATTCCAGGGCGTCGGCCAAGGACGGCACATCCCCCGGAGGAAACAGCAGACCGCCGCCAGTTCGGCCAAGCAGCTCCGGAAACGCACCGTGGGACGGTTGCACTACCGGCAATTCCGCCGCCCAGGCCTCCAGCACATACAGTCCCTTCGGCTCGCGATAAACCGTCGGCACACTGAACAGGTCCAGGCTGCTCAAGAACCGTACTTTCGTCGCATAATCCACTTCGCCCCAGTACCGGAAACGGTCTGCCCAACCTTGACGCACTGCCCACTGATGCTGCTCTTCGAAATAATGCCGGTCGGCAGCTCCTAAATAACCGGCCACTTCCAGGCATACCAGATGTCCCCGGCGAATCAACTCGTCTACTGCCTCCACTAGGACGTGCAATCCTTTCTCCGGGCAAATGCGCGCCAGATAACCGATACGCCATCGTTTCGGCTCGGGGACCCGACCGCTGTGACGATATTCCGAAGGGTGCCCACCGTCGGGTGGAAATTCATTCCCTATATAAATTCCCGCCCGAGCGCGATCGAATTCTTCTAAGTCTATCCCGGGATAAACCACAAACATAGCGGAACGCGGCAGGCTTAGATATTGCGACATAAAGTCGGCATAATACTGGCACGTGGTAATATAGGCATCTATACTATCGGCGTTCTTGCGGATGAGGTCGATCGCCGCCTGCTTATAAGTTTCGGGAAGGTGTTCGAGGAAGATGTCATCCCCTTGCAAAGTGACGACAACGCGGCAACGCAGTCGCCGTTTGAGTTCCGGCACCATGCCGGAGAGCAGGATGTTGGACAGACAGACCAGGTCTGGCGGGTATTCCCGATCGAGCCAATCCGCCAAACGTTCGATTTCGCGTGCCTGATAACCTTGCAGGCCGCGTAACATCGAGACCGTCATTTCCCCGAGTTCTTCCGCCCGCGTGCCGACGGCGAAGCGGCTGAGCCAGCGCAGTAAACTTGGCGAACTCAGCCAGCGCTCCAACCATTCCGGCATCTGGCGAAACCAGCGACTTTTTTGTTCTAAGTACACGCTTAGACCACTGAAAAAAACCTTCGGCAAACTGACATCCGGCCCATCCGAGCGTGGTGGGGTATAAGTCGGAACTAATAAGCAGTCCCGGCCCTGCTGCCGTAAGGTACGCACCAAAGTATTATCTTTTAGGCAACTGCCGCAGATCATGCTGGCAGCGCCGGCGGTTATATAGGCGACCCGCATGGAGTTTCTCAAGCGACGGCGACGGTTTCCGTTTCCGGTAAGGGGACGTAGCGGCGCATCGCCTCGAAGACTTCTTCGACCCCTTCCTTGAATAGATCGCCCACTAACAAATCTATAATGTGCCGCCGATACTGCGGATAGTCGCGCACGAACTGGCCGAAACTGAATCCTTCGTAAAAGGCATAGACCAGTTTGCGCATCGCTTCCATGCCGCGGACGAAGGCCGGTGCCCATTTTCCTAATTGCGTCCCGGAAAGATCGCTTTTCTGCAGCCCTTCGACGATAGCATCGGCGGCCAGTTCGCCCGATTTCAACGCCAAAAACACCCCCGACGAATAAATGGGGTCGAGGAAACCGAAGGCATCGCCGATCAGAACCCAACCCGGTCCGGCACAACGGGTGGCCTTGTAAGAAAAATCGCGGGTGGCGAAAAACCCGGCAACTCGTCGGCCGCATTCGATCCGCCGTTTCACTGCCGGGCAGCGCTCCACTTCTTCGTAAAAAATCTGCTCATGACTGCCACGACCCTGAAACAAGTACTCGATCGACGACACCACGCCGACGCTGACCACGTCGTTATGCAATGGAATATACCAGAACCAGCCTTTCTTACCGGCGACGTGGAGCACCAGGGTGGCACCTTCGTCTAGTCCGGGGTCGCGATAGGCACCTTCGTAGTAGGTCCAGACCGCTCCCTTTTTCAAACGCGGATCGGGTCGGCGAAGTCCGAGGCGGTTGGCGATGACGGCACTCTGCCCGGTCGCATCCACGATCACCGGAGCCGAGACGGTCTCTTCCCGGCCATCGGCATGTTGCACGCGAAGATGGCGAACGCGATCGCCCTCGAAAGCCACATCCAGAATGCGACTCCCCTCGTAAACTTCCACGCCGTGCCGGCGGGCGTTGTTCAGCAACAATTCATCAAACTCACTACGCAACACCTGCCAGGTTTGCGAACTTTCGTGAGGATTAATCTCGAAAAAGTAAAACGGTTGCGACTCCTGCCCGGTTTCGCTCACAAACTGCACGCTGAACTTTTTGACAAACGGGCTGGCCTTCAGCTGATCCAGGACTCCCAACCGCCGAAGCACCCAGTACGTTTCCGGCATAAACGATTCACCGATATGGTAACGGGGAAACTTCTCCCGCTCATAGAGCGTTACGCGGTAACCGTGCTGGGCAATCAAGGTGGCGCAGGTGCAACCAGCCGGACCGCCCCCCATGACAATCACGTCGCGTGCGGGCAGTGTGGCTACCATTCTCCTTCTCCTTCCAAGTCCGCGGGAAATCGGCAGAAGAGTTCGTATAGCGGCGACAACCACTACGCCGTTGACAGCGGAATTTCTCATCATTATACGTCATACGTCACCACGCCCGGCTGGGTAAGAAAAGCTACAGCGTGGCATTCGCCGTGGAATGTATGCGCGATGTGGAGCTGCCACATTTCCACTATGCCCGATTCTAGGACGCTTCAGGGTAGAGCTCCGTGGTAGCGGCCGGCTCATGTGCTCGATCGCCTTCAACCTAACCTGTCGGACCCGGTGGTGGCAGCCAGGCGTGAAACGTCGAGCCATGTTCCTGGTACCCTGGTATCAGAGCGAATTGGAAGAAAGGCGCGAAGATTCGGATCGAAGGCTTCCAAGCCTGCAAACTGCGCATGAGGTGTTCCTACAACTTACCTGCTGGGCAGGGCGATTGAAGGCTTCTAAGCCGGCAACTTGAGCCGGATTCGTGCGAGTGGCGGCATTCCGCTGAGCCGCGTGATCTCACGGTGGAACTGATGCCTGCCGGTTTAACGCCGGGACAGCTTCTTTACCAGCGAACTTTGTCCTGTTGCCGGTGGGTTATTGCGGAGAGTCGGTCTCGTGCGGGCGGTATTCGCAAGTTTCATTGCCGCGTGGCACCACGTTGGCAGTGGAAGAATCCTTTTCGCGTGGCGGCCGGCCGGGCAAATCCACCGGACGCATATTGGGGCCGAGCGGAGCGGGAATCAGATAACCGCGTCGAGCGTAGCTATCGAGTTCTTGAAGGACGACCTGGCCGTCTTGGTAGCGGAGTTCCGGCCGCCGTGCCATCATGCGGGCCAAAATCAAATCCAACGCCGGCGGACAATCCGGAAGCACCGAAGCCAACCGCGGTGCATCTTCCTGAGCGATCCGCATCAAGATGGCGGTGTAACTTCCCTGCTCAAAAGGAGGTCGGCCTGTCAGGAGGTGGAAAAACGTTGCCCCCAGCGAGAAGATGTCCGAGCGTTCGTCCAAAGATTCCCCCAGCGCCTGTTCTGGGGACATATAGTGTGGCGTACCCAGAATGGTACCCTGCAAAGTAATTTGCGGAGTGGAACTGACGGGCGGAGGCTTGACCAGACCGAAATCCCCGACTTTCAGGTCTCCATCGGTGTTGAGGAAGAGGTTGTGCGGCTTGAGATCGCGATGCAAGATACCGTGGCGATGGGCGGATAAAAGCCCCTCCAGTGCCTGCCGGAGCCAGCGCAGGGCCAGAGGAATCGGCGGCGGACCGTTCTCCTGCACCCAGCGATGGAGATCGCCTCCGGACATGTATTCCATGGCCAGCCACTGCAATCGGCGTCCACTGGCGAGAGGAATGCTGCCGCTCGCGTAAACCGAAACGATAAAAGGCGACTGTAACCGGGCCAGGACGTTGGCTTCGCGATTGAACCGCTCCTGCACCTCGCGGTTGGTAACCGGATCGTACTCGACGAGTTTAATGGCCACCTGCCTTTGCAGGCTGAGCTGTGTGGCCAGGTACACTTCGCCCATACCGCCTTTGCCGAGGCGCTGTTCCAAACGGAAATCCTGGCCGATCACCGTACCGCAGACCAGATGGAAGGTTCGTAAGGTTGGCGCAGAGGCCGGCTGATTTGTGGATTGACCACTCAGCAATAGAGCCGACGCCGCTGCCACTTCCTCAGCTTTCACAAACTCCCCCTGCTGCAAAAATCCAAAAGCCCGCTCGAGACGTTCTTGCAAATTCTCGGCGATGCTGGCCAAGTCCTGGCCACGGACATCTCCGCCTAAAAGTAACTGATCCACAAACAGGCTGGGCAGAGCGTTCTCTTCGGATTCCTCAGGCACCCAGGTGGCTAGCCGCACATCCTGAAGATTGAAACCCAGGGCGGCGATAGCGGTGGTAATACAAGCCAGTACGCCCTTGGCATCTACGCCGGCTACCAGCAACTCGTACTGGTTTTTGCCCAGAGTGCGGAGCTCAACTACCGCTAGCCGGCCGTGTTGGCGCAGGGTCGCCAGCAAACGCACATGACGCGCGATTTCATTCGGCGAATACTGGTCAAAGTAGTGCCCTGGCATCCGCCGCAAATGAGCTTGCACTAACTCTTCCGGCGCTCCAGGGCACAGTCCACGAATGCTCTCGAACAAACTTTTCATGCCTGTGACCCTTTCCCGAACCGACCACCGCAGGCCGAGTTCGTAGCTTCGCCCTTTTGCTAATGCGACGGTGATGGAGTTTTTGGCCTCTGAGTAACTGGCTATCGTTGGGAGCTTCCAGTGGTCTCCGCTCGCCACCAGGTTTTTCCAACAACAATCGCCCTTACCCCGAAACCGGGTCCAGCCCGTACAAGCAAATTAGTACATGGCCGGGTTTCTGGCTAGACGCTAGCCATTTTTTCTTGCAATCGAAGGAACTGCGCACGCCTTTTGCCAGTGGGGGTGGCAACACCCGTAGCGCGCACATGGGTGGAAGAGACACGTTTAGGCCGATATCGAGGCTGCTTTCGCGGAACAGACACACCTGCACGCCGGTTCACGACAAACTGCGTGTGCCTGTCACCGGAAGCTTGCGACAAAAAGGAACAATGGTCAATCCGTTGTATCCTTGTAGAAAGGCACAAGCTCTCCCCTGGCGAATGGGCAACCAGCCGGACCGACCCCATGATGATCACGTCGCGTGCGGGCAGCGTGGCGACCATTCTTCTTCAGAGTTGACGGGAAATTGGCGGAAGAGTTCGTGTTGCGGCGACAACCACTACGCCGTTGACAACGGGATTTTCCTTCATTATACATCGCCACGCCCGGCTGGAAAATCCAGGACTTGCTATCGCCCATGCAGGAATCCCGCTATGACTCGCCCAACTCTGGCTGTGCTACTGATTCCGCTGTTGAGTGGCTGTGCGAATGCCCTACTCATCAAACCTATCCACAGCGATGGGCCCTTCGAGGAGCAGATTGTCCAGGAGGCCCGCGGCTGGACTGTGCACAAGGTTGCGCTGGTGGACATCCATGGGCTGATCCTCAACGAACGCAAGCCAGGCCTGCTCAGCGACGGCAGCAACCCGGTCTCGGAGTTCCGGGAGAAACTGGAAACGGCAGCCGGCGACCCCTATGTGAAGGCGGTGGTCCTCCGTATCAATAGCCCCGGCGGCGCCGTAACGGCCAGCGACATCATGCACCGCGACCTGCTGGCGTTCCGCCAGACGACGGGCAAACCAGTGGTGGCCTGTCTGATGGACGTGGCAGCCAGCGGCGGTTATTACGTGGCCACTGCTTGTGACTGGATCGTCGCCCATCCGACGACCACCACAGGCAGCATCGGCGTGATCATGAGCCTGTACAATTTGGAGGGGCTTTGTAACAAACTGGGCATCGCTTCTGAGCCGATTAAGTCGGGCATCAACAAGGACCTCGGCAACCCGGCACGGAAAATGACCGAAGAGGAGCGGGCGATCCTGCAGAATATCGTCAACCAGTATCACGACCAGTTTGTCAGCGTGGTCTGTGCGGGACGCCGTCTCCCCGAAGAACACGTCCGGCGACTCGCCGACGGCCGAGTCTATACTGCGGCGGAGGCGAAAGAGTACGGCCTGGTGGACGAGATCGGTTACCTCGACGATGCTATCGCCCGAGCCAAAGCACTGGCCGGCATTCGCGACGCCTATGTCGTCGCTTACGATCGCGAAGGAGGATACCGTGGCAGCATTTACGCCAGCACTCGATTCCCGTCTCGCGTGGATGTGCGTGTTCACCTGCCCGGACTTGACTCCTTCCTTTGGCCCGACACCTCTGCCGCTGTCTTCTGGTACTTGTGGCGTCCCGGCCAGTAATCCCAACCGTGGGGCCAGGATTCTTCGGTACCCTTGCGTGGGCAACCGCTTCGTGTGCGTCCCACAAAAGGTCCGCGACTCGATCCGAGTCCTGCAGTCGGAACGCCCAGGACGTTGAACATAGCCAGAAATGTTGCAGGCTCGAGGGACGATGCGGGTGTTGCTGTGTGTTTGGAACACGCTGCGCAGCCTGAACGTTCCAGGAAGTCGGCAGCCTGGCAGTCCCGTTATCGAGCACTCGCAATTCTGCGCCAGACTGCATGACCAGTCCCTCAATCCGGTGGGCCTGGGCTTTTTCCTCGAAAACAGCCGGTTGCCCCTTGGTCCCGTGACAGGCAAGCGGTTTACTGACCTCAGCGAGAGAACGGTTTGGGACCGATTGCCAGCAGTGGGCGGCGGCCGACATGTAGTCCCGACATTCCACAACTCCCTTGCGGTATCTCTGGACGAGGGGGATGCCCGCGGTAGAATCTGAGATGGTACATTCCCTGGAGGACTGGTACAGCGGGAAACAGTTTGCGTTCTAGGAGAATGGTCATGTATATCGCCGAGGTAATCTTGGGAATTCTGATTATGGTTTGGGGTTCGCCCGGTAGTGATTCGGAGATCACTCCGGGAGAGTTTGCTCGGTTACACCAGGAAATTCGACCCCGTCCGGGCGAAGCACGGTGGGCCGACATTCCCTGGCTGTAAGATCTGCACCAAGCACGAAAGAAGGCCGCCGCCGAAGGCAAGCCGCTCTGTATCTGGCGAATGGCTGGCGACCCCACTGGGACCTGCTGAAACGGCGGTTTCTGGGCCTGTGCGGCCTATTTCAGCAACGAGGCAGCGGTTCGCACTATCCGCGAAAAGTGCGTACCAGTGATAGTCGGTTTTTACGACGAAACAGAGGTCTATGCTCCGAATCCCGAGGACAAGTTTTTCGAGCGCCTTCGCGAAACTAGCGATACGCCGGCCAGGCCGTTTTACATGCCTAACGGCACGCCGTTCTTCTGCACGGCCAGTGGGATCTTGCTGAAAAACGGGTTGGCTGATTGGGACAAGTTGCCGGAGTCGGAGCGCAAACCGGGTGCGGTCATTGTGCCAGAATATCGTGTGGATACGGCCCGTGTGAAGGCATCTCATCGGCTCATGAAACCGCCTCCGAACACCTTGGTTTTACAGGTCTATCGGCGCGGACTGAAAAAAGACGAGCAGGGTCGACTTTATGGTCCAAAAGTTCTCCCGGAAGTTTACAATCTTCCCGTCGAACCGAACCGCGACTTCCTCTGGTTGCTGGAGGCGGAGTGGCGGAGCTTGGTTCCTGACCAGCTCGTCCAGGGCCGTACCTTCCATGTTCCCGATGTCGTGCGGGACCGTATCTGTCATTGGCACATTGCCCGTGGCTATGACAGCCTGCCGGAATACTATACCGCAGAGGACTTCCGCACTAAGCGAATGACTTTGACGCTCGAAGAGGCAACGGCGGAGCAAATTCGTTTGCGGCTGCGCGGCTATGCTCTGCTGAAAAGCGGAGCTTGTTACCGGTTCCACGGCGAGTTGATTTACCATCTGCCCGCCAAAGCCTTTAAGCGGTTCGACGTTATTGCTCTGTGCGATGAAGGCCAGGAGCCTGCCCCGAGGCCGCACCAGAATGTTTCCTTCCGTTACTACGGTATCGCCCTGGAGTTGCCCGATGGTCGTTCACTGCTGCTGCCGCCCTTTTATCTGCGAGAAAATGGTGGCACGCCGGAAAAGTATTTCGCAAACACCCGCCCATAACCCTCCGAAAGCGATGGCAACGGCACTGCACGCTTCCTGGTGGTAGTCGGCCCGCAGTTTTTGCTAGAGCAAGCGCATGCCAGCGCCCAGCGATGGTTCCAGCACCGAGTGTTACCGAAGAAGCGCGCTCACGTCCTGCGCGGTGTACTGACCGCCCACGGCCAGAATTACGAGTACCGCTGTCGCCTTGTAGACTCCTAGGACGGCCGTGGCCAGGAACATGGAAAATTATTCCCGACATGCCGACAGTTGCTGAGCAGACCCGCCGGTCCTACGCGCTTGCCCAGCCGCGTGAATGTTCGCGTGCATGTGCCGGGCCTGGGTACCCTGTTCGGCACCAAGACCTCTGCCGCTGTCTTCTGGTACTTGTGGCGTCCCCGCCAGTAACTAACTTCGCTGACACCCGGTTGACACTACGCGAGCCGCGCTCGTATGCCAGAAGCCGTTGCAAGCCCCTCGGTATGCCAGAAGAATCGGCCGCCTTGGCTGTCCAAGTGGTGTGTGAAACGGATGCTATTTCCTTCAAGCTAGCTACGACCTCGTGCAATTCCGCTTCGTCGCTCAAGCACCGGAGTTTCGCTGCCTGCGCTGTGCCTTTCCGTGGTAGCGAACGGCTGAGATGCGCAAAACCGGCAGGGGGCACGTATCAGCGGCTCAACTAGCAGCGGTGGCAGCAGGCTCGGCTTCGTGCAGAACCAGGTTAGGAATGGCCGCTCGCAGCACCTCCAGCAGTTGGCCGACAAAGAAAAATTCGATCTCCTGCCGCACGTGTTCGGGAATCTCGCGGAGGTCTTTCTGATTTTCGCGTGGCAAAATGACCCGTCGGATACCGGCACGATGGGCGGCGAGGAGCTTCTCCTTGATGCCGCCGACGGGGAGCACCAGGCCGGTCAGCGTGATTTCCCCGGTCATAGCGGTGTCTTTGCGAGTGGGTAAGTTGGTAAACAGCGAGGTCAAAGCGGTGACCATGGTCACCCCAGCGCTGGGCCCGTCTTTAGGCACAGCGCCAGCGGGAACGTGAATGTGCACGCCATTGCGGCGGAATTGTTTCGGCGAAATACCGAGCAATTCGGCATGGGACCAGACGTAGCTGAGAGCCGCTTCTGCTGATTCACGCATCACGCGACCAAGCTGACCTGTCAGCCGCAATCCTTGCCCCTGCGGTAAGAGTGCGGCTTCGACGTAAAGCACTTCGCCGCCGGTCTCCGTCCAGGCCAGGCCCATGGCCACGCCGGCTGGCAATTCCTCGCGGGCCTGTTCGGGGAAGAATCGTTCCGGGCCAAGCAGGTCCGGCAGGTCTTCGGGTCGGACGGTAACGGGTTCGGTGTGGCCTTCGGCAAAGCGGACGGCCACCTTGCGACACAGCCGGCCCAGGGCCCGTTCCAGTTCGCGGACGCCGGCCTCGCGCGTGTATCGCCGGATAATCGTGTCCAGCGCTGTCGGCAGAATGGTCAACAGGTCCGGTTGCAGACCGGATTCTTTGAGCTGGCGTGGTATCAGATAGCGGCGGGCGATTTCCAGTTTTTCCTCTGGCGTATAGCCGGCCAGGCGCAGCACCTCCATACGGTCGAGCAAGGGCTGCGGGATGGTCATGAGATTGTTGGCCGTGGTGATGAAGAAAACCTTGGACAGGTCGAAGGGCAGATCGAGGTAGTTGTCGCGGAAGTTGGTGTTTTGTGCCGGATCGAGGATTTCCAATAGCGCCGCCGCCGGGTCGCCGCGAAAGTCCCGGCCGATTTTGTCCACTTCGTCGAGCATGAGTACGGGATTCTTGACACCGGCACGGCGAATGGCCTGAATGATACGCCCGGGCATGGCGCCGATATAAGTGCGGCGATGACCGCGCAACTCCGCCTCATCATGCAACCCACCCAGACTTTGCCGCTCGAATTTTCGACCCAGAGCGCGAGCGATACTCTGCCCCAGCGAAGTCTTGCCCACGCCAGGCGGCCCGACGAAACATAGAATCGGCGCCTTAGCCTCGGGATTGAGTTTGAGCACGGCCAGGTGTTCGAGAATCCGCTCCTTGATTTCCTGCAGGCCGTAATGATCTTCGTCCAGCACCTGCCGGGCACGGGCGATGTCCAGTTGATCCGGCGTCTCTTTGCGCCAGGGCAACTCGAGCACCAGTTCCAGCCAGGTGCGAAGGACCTGATAATCGGGTGCGATCGGCGGGAGACGTTCGAGGCGATTCAATTCGCGCTCGGCTTCCTTGCGTACTTCATCGGGGAGATCGGTTTCAGCAAGGCGTTGCCGCAACTCGTCAATTTCCGCCTTTTCCGGGCTTTTTTCGCCGAGTTCCTCCTGAATCGCCCGCAATTGCTGGCGGAGCATGTACTCGCGCTGTTGTTTGGTGAGTTCGGACTCGGCCTGCTTCTGAATCTTGTGCCGCAGTTCCTGCACCTGCAATTCGTGCTGCAAATACTGATACAGCAGCCGCAACGCTTCCAGACGGGTGGGTGCTTCGAGCAGGGCCTGTTCTTTGGGCACATCCAGACTGAGCATCGAGCCGATGAAATAGGCCACACGTAACGGGTCGCCCTGCTGGGCGATGATCTCCTGCAAGTTGGCTGGTGGCTCTGTGCCCGAAAGCTCGATGATCCGCCGCATTGTGTCGAGAATGCTTCGGAAAAGCGCTTCGACTTCCGGCCCCGTGTCTTCAGGCCAAGCGAGCACTTGCACCCGCACCAGCAGGTAAGGCTGGCTTTGCTCCAACTTGAGCAGACTTACGCGCTCCATCCCCTGCACGAGAACCTCGATACCATTCTGGGAGCGGGCCATCTTACGGATGACTGCCAGCGTCCCAACCGGGTACAGGTCCTCCAGCGAGCTGGGCTGTTCCAATTCGGGGTTACGCTGAGCGACGATGACGAGGGCTTTGTCGTCCCGAGCGGCGGCTGCTTCCACCGCTGCTACCGAAGCCGGCCGACCCGCCGATAACGGCGCGAACGTCGCGGGGAAAATGACCGTATTTCGTAACGGTAGCACTGGCAAGGTCTGGACTGGTGTCATGGTAGTGCTCGACACGGCGCCTTCTCCGCACTGAGTTCTGGGGAAGCAAGGAGTGGCGAGCGTCAGCCCGCCGTGGGTTAGCTGAGGCGAAAATCCCGCGGGCACACCAGATCGCGACCCCACAGCCCCTTCGGTTAGCTGCCGATTGTTACGTCCACCAGCAGCATCCCTTCGCGGTAGTCCACGTCAATCTGGGCGCGATCCAGGTCCGCCGGCAATTCGATGGTACGCTCGAACTGGTTATAGGCAATTTCCATGCGGTACTGCGAGTAACCATATTCCTCGACACAGAAATCGCGACGCAACCCCGACACCGTCAAGCGCGAGCCCTGCACGTCTATGCGAATATCTCCCGGCCGCACTCCCGCCAGGTCGAATTTCAGCAGCCAGCCACGCGGCGTGCGATAAATATCCACCGGCGGCGACCAGCAGGCGCGTTGCTGATTCTGCATTACCGGCATGAACAACACCTGCATCCAGCGAACGATGTCCCGTGCCATCACTTCCTTCCTGTGTTTGGTCGGGCGCTCATGATCGGGGGCGGCGAGCGTCAGCCCGCCGTGTCAGTGGAGCCCAACCAGAGCTATATGCCGACTTTGGCGTTTCTCGTCAGTGCAATCCTAAGCGGCTGCGGAAGCCACCACCCGAAACGTTAGCATATCCGTGCGGGCGTCATAATCCAGTTGTACCGACTGGCCATCGCGAATTTCGCCGGCCAGCAACCGTTTCGCCAGGGCCGTTTCCACTTCCCGCTGAATCAACCGTTTCAGTGGCCGGGCACCGTAGTGCGGATCGTAACCTTTCCGGGCCAGGTAATCCCGAGCCGCCGGCGTTACCATCAGGGTGATCCGCCGTTCTTCGAGCCGCTTCTGCAACCGCGCCAGCTGGATGTCCACGATTTGTTTCAAGTGGGCTTCGCTCAACGCATGGAAGACGACGATTTCGTCCACGCGGTTGAGGAATTCCGGTCGGAAATGATAGCGCAACTCCTCGAGCACCGCCTCTTTCATCCGCTCATATTCAGGTCCGCCGGGCAAACCCTGGTATTGCAGAATCCGCTGACTGCCGATGTTCGAGGTCATGATGATGATGGTGTTCTTGAAATCCACGACCCGCCCCTGGCCATCCGTGAGCCGACCGTCGTCGAGAATCTGCAACAGCACGTTGAAGACATCATGGTGGGCCTTTTCGATCTCATCGAAGAGCACGACCGAATAGGGACGCCGCCGTACCGCTTCAGTGAGTTGTCCGCCTTCCTCATAGCCAACGTATCCGGGCGGGGCACCGATCAGCCGGGCCACCGTGTGCTTCTCCTGGTACTCGGACATATCAATGCGGATCATGGCCCGCTCGTCGTCGAAGAGGGCTTCGGCCAGTGCCCGCGCTAATTCGGTTTTGCCAACGCCGGTTGGCCCCAGGAAAATGAACGAGCCGATCGGACGATTCGGGTCTTTCAAGCCGGTGCGGGCACGAATGACCGCCTCCGCCACCACGCGCACCGCTTCATCCTGACCGACGACCCGCTTGTGCAACTCCTCCTCCAGGTGCATCAACTTCTGAGCTTCGCCTTCCAGCAACTTGCTGACGGGAATGCCCGTCCAGCGGCTGACGACTTCGGCAATGTCCTCCTCGTCCACTTCCTCTTTGATCAAGCGCACGCCCTTGCGGGACAATTCCTCCTCGGCTTCTTTGAGGGCCTTCTCGAGTCCGAAGAGTCGGCCATATTTGAGTTCGGCAACGCGGTTGAGGTCGTACTGTCGCTCGGCCTGCTCGATTTCGATTTTCGTGCGTTCGATTTGTGCCCGCAAGTCGCGCAGCCGCTGAATCATCTGCTTTTCCTGTTCCCACTGCGCTTTAAGGGCATCGGCGCGGGAGCGGAGATCGGCTAGCTCTTTTTCGAGTTTGGCCAGCCGTTCTTTCGAGGCCGGATCGGTTTCCTTCCGCAACGCCTCCCGTTCGATCTCCAGTTGCATGACCTTGCGGAGAATCTCGTCGAGTTCGGAAGGCATCGAATCAATTTCGGTGCGGAGCTTCGCCGCCGCTTCATCCACCAGGTCAATGGCCTTGTCGGGCAGGAACCGATCGGCAATGTAGCGGTTGGACAGCACCGCTGCTGCTACCAGGGCGCTATCCTTGATCCGCACGCCGTGATGCACCTCGTACCTTTCCTTCAGACCACGGAGAATCGAAATCGTGTCCTCGACCGAAGGCGGTTCCACCAGGATGGGTTGGAATCGGCGTTCGAGAGCGGCATCCTTCTCGATGTACTTGCGGTATTCATCCAGGGTGGTGGCACCGATGCAGTGCAACTCGCCCCGGGCCAGCATGGGCTTGAGCAAGTTCGAGGCGTCCATTGCACCTTCAGCTCGACCCGCACCAACCACGGTATGCAACTCGTCAATGAACAGGATGATTTCTCCCTGGGCCTCCTGCACTTCTTTCAGCACGGCTTTCAGTCGCTCTTCAAATTCACCGCGGTATTTTGCACCGGCAATCAGCGCGCCCATATCGAGCTGGATAATCCGCTTGTTCTTGAGTCCTTCCGGTACATCGCCGCGAACGATGCGCTGCGCCAGTCCTTCTACGATTGCCGTTTTGCCGACCCCAGGCTCACCGATCAGGACGGGGTTATTTTTGGTGCGTCGGCACAATACCTGAATAACGCGACGTATCTCGTCATCGCGGCCGATGACCGGATCGAGTTTTCCCTGGGCCGCCAGTTTCGTCAAATCCCGGCCGTAGCGTTCCAGCGCCTGGTACGTGGTCTCCGGAGTCGGCGAGGTAACCCGCTGGTGGCCGCGGATCTGCTGCAACGCCTGCATCAGGTTTTCCCGCTGCACACCGTACTCTCGCAGCAACCGCCCGGAAAAACCCGTGTCCTCCAGCAACGCCAGCAGCAGGTGCTCGACGGAGATATATTCGTCGCGCAGTCGCTTGGCTTCCTCTTCGGCCTGGATGAGCAAGCGGTTAAGCCGACCGGTAACGTACACCTGGTCGCCCGCCGCTTGGCCAGAGACCCGCGGCAATCGGCGTAACTCCTGCTCCAGTCGCTCCTTGAGTCTGTCGATTCGGCTGAGCCCGGCCTTTTGCAGGATCGGCACCGCCAGACCCTCTTCTTGCTCCAGCAATGCCACAAACAGGTGCTCAACATCCACCTGCTGATGCGATTCGCGCAAGGCTCGCCGATGCGCTGCTTGCAACGCTTCCTGAGCTTTCTCCGTAAAGCGGTTCAAGTCCATGGGGCTAACTCCTTTTTAGTGTCTGTGTCTCAAATTTCGGTCGCGAACGGCGGCTTTGCAACCCGCATGCCGAACCGTCTTCGCGTCTGGTTCGCGTAATTTTACGCACGAGTCTGTTTTTATGTCAAATTGGCAGTTCAAGAGTTTATGCCAAAAAGGCAGAATCTCTGGCCATTGGGTCATTTTTGGGAGTTGCCTCGCTGGTCGGCCAGGCATTGAATCAAACCGGCAGTATAATCCACGAGATTGCCACGCCGTTGGGCAATATCCACCAAGGGCCGGTAATCGCCCAGTTTCTGGCAGAGCTCGTAGATCGTCGGACAGCTACCGAGTTGCTGCGGGTCGGCCTGGCTAAGGTAACGCGAATAGGCCTCTACTGCCTCCCGATGCCGACCCAGGCGTTCCAGTAGACCGACGTAAACCGCCGCCGGGTAATACCCGACCTGTTCCACATCGGCGGTCTCGGCCTTCTGGCGGAAATGTTCCAGCCCGGCCTCAACATCTTCGCCCAGCAGTGTGCGGAAGTAAATGTGGTAGTCGAAATAGGTCCGCTCAAACGGTGGGTCGCCGGGATACTGAAACCGCGGATTGATATGCTGTCCGTATTCGCACAATTCCACCGCCAGCCGCAATTCCTCGCACACCGGCAGGTAATAGGCAAATTGCACCACCGACGACAGATGCGAGGTGTCCACGTGGTAAAAGTCTTCCGCGAACAACTTCTCTTCACGTCCGCGTAACAGTTCCCGCACGGAAAGCTCGGGGGGTAGCGTGGTATTCTCTCGGTGGGCAATATCGGCCCGCAGTCGCTCCCGCAGTTCCTCGTACAGCGCACGCACCAATTGCTTCAAACAGTCTGCGCGGTCTTCTTGGCTACCAGGAAACCCCTGTGTAAACGTCGTAATGGCATTGCAGATGCCGTAGTACTTCAGCACCCAGCGAAAACCCAGACGCGGATGTGCCCCTTCATACAGGGCAATCTGAACGTATTGCTGGCACTGTTCGGGTTCCTGTGGTTCGAGTTTTTCCAAGGCCTGAGCCACCTCTTGCGGTTCTTCAATCATGCGGAAGAATGGCCAGGCCGACACGACATCGCCACTGGCCAGTGCCAGCCTTCCCGCGGACCTCGCCGCCGCGCGGATTCCCTCCTCGTAAGCCGATGCCAATTTCGCCGGCACATCGCTATCGAAACGCGGCTGCACCGCCGGTAACCCCAATTCCAGCCGCTTCCCCAGCACCAAGGCGTAGAAATACCCCGTGTAGTCTCGCCGCTGCTTCAATTCTTCGCTCAACCTTTGCACTGCCGCTTTCGGCCCAGCCTCCTCGACCAGTCGTTCGAGTTCTTGGTAGATGTCGTCCATTTTCGACTCGCTTTGGTTTTTGTTCGACAGCTTGTCAGCCTGCGCACGCACTAATCCATCCGGCCTATCAGCATTATAACCGCAAGCTTCCGGCCTTGGTCTTACTCCCCGCTCGACAATTGCCAATGACTATCGAACAACCCCGCCTCGACCACATCGCACACCAGCGGGTCCTTAGCTTCTTTGAGCCGCAACACGGCATAGTCTCCTAACCGCGGGAATAGCAATGCATTTGTTCCCTCGAAATCCGCCGCATGGAACGTATGCCCACTGTTGACCACGATCATGCGATTCGCGGCAAACGGACTGGGATAACATAAGACAGGTACGTGCTCCGCTGCGGAGTATCGCCTAGTTCCCAATCGCAAGTAGTCCTTCGTCCACTTTACAGGTAAGCGGTCCAGAATGCTCGCTAAGACCCGATTGGAGCCGGGATCGCCGTACAAAACGACGTTAGCATTCGCGAGCAACTCGCTATACACTTCGGTATCCTTGATGACTGTGATTTCGCCGCGCATATACTTACTCCACTCCCGGCGGAAACGTTCCAAGTCCGCCTGGGCGTATTCGTTCACTCTGGCATTCCAGGCTGCACCTGTTCCTACCACGCATAAAAATGGGCCGCGAAACGCATCGTCTATCGGTCCCGCTACGCGGTCTCGTTTCCGCATGCTACGCTGAAGCTCCTGCGTCAGCCCTACGAAATATTCAGAGCGCCACTGTCCCCTTACCTTGTTTAAACAAACCGCTCCCCGTGGCCGCGCCAGCCAGTCCCCTATATCCATGACAATATCAGGAAACGCCTCGACCGGCCGCCCATCTATCACACAGTGAACGGTCTTGGCTTGTCTTAGTTCATCTGCCAGGTAAATCACGAGCACACTGACGTTTTCCGTCCTAACTTCATACTGCTTGCCCGTCCAGTGCGCTTCGACCCGGCATGGTGAATATAGTTTTTCCGGAAGCACACCAAGCCAGTAGCAGCGGTTATAGTGCGTATGGTACGTGACAAAACGCAGCCGCTCCGGATACTTAGGCCGACCTTTACCCGCATGCTGACTTTGCAATTCGAGAATCTGCTTGAGCGAATCCGGATGATAACGATGCTCGGTCTTAGGCCCGACGATTAGCGTCATCGGTATCCTTAGAGGTTTCAGCCGGGCCTCGATATTCCGAGCGGCTTGCAATTGCGGGTCCAGCTCGCCACCATAAGCAACGATCGGAACATTATAAGCATTTTCCGCATACTCCACCGCGTCGTAAATCTTGAGGCAGGCTTCTTGATAATCGGGTAACGGACTAGCCAGGTTCTTGACATAACCATGAGTGGTCGTAAATCCCGCGCCCGGACTGACTGAGCACCACAGGTGCGGATAGTGCAGCCCCAGGTGCCACGCTCCCGCTCCTCCCATGGAGAAGCCACGCAGCACTACCCGGTCCGAGTCGAAGGCATCGGGGAATCGCTCCGCCCAGTTCGACACCGCTTCTAATACATCTATTTCTCCCGCCCATCTATAGGCGTTATTCCCTCGACCGTACACGTGCAATTCGATACAGTCCTTATTCTTATCCGCCTTGACCCGCTCCTGCTGATAGAGAAACTTGACCTCGGTTAGAGTGGTATCTCGGCCATGCAGAATCACATCGAGGCGACGTTTCTTATCAGGATTCTGGGCAAAATCGAGCGGCAAGAAAACCGCATATGGTTGCCAACTGGAGTCCACACTGGAACGATAGCCCAGACACACTGCTCCCGACTGCGGCAACCAGGAAACTTGCCCTGTAGTCAAGATACTGTCGGCCCGTTCCATACCCCGTTCGATGACCTCCAGTGTCCATTGCGGATACTCCGGGCGATACCACTCCTGATGGTCAGTGATCCAGCGGGCCGCTTTATGGTAGATCGCTATATCCGCGAGCACCATTTGCGTATAAGGATGTGTCAGGCCGTGCGTTTTCACTAAACGTTTAGTCACCTGCCCAAACTTGTTCTCCAAAGTGGCCAGGCCCTGCTTGATTTTTTCCAGGACCTTCTCGTCCGGCAGTTGAGGCTTGGGCGGGGCAAAACTTTGTGCCACTATTCCAGAGCCTGACAAGATCGCGAGCAATACTATCAATTGGGGCCATTTCGTCACGACTAATCCTTTCGCTAAGTGTGACACGGGTAGGTTTTATTCTTCCGGCAGGCCCAGAGCTTCCAGGAGCCAGCCGCGAAAGCGTGTCATTGAGCATGGTTCCTCGGGAGCTGGGCCAGTCCCTATCCATACTGGTCGGTCTAATACATCTTGAGCCGCCAGACCGTGACTTCCGCCTACTATACTGGCATCTAAAGGTATGATATCGAAAAGCACGCGAAAACCCAGCTTTTTCTGAATGAGCTGCCACAGCATACGACCCCGCGGCCACCAGAGTTGCGGATCGAAAAACAATTCGCAAGGATCGAAACCCGGCTTACGGTGAATATCCACAGTGCGAGCATAGTCGGGTGCCAATTTATCATCCAGCCAGAACGGATAAGCGAACCAGCTGTCCGGTTGAGATAACACTACTAAGTCCCCACTGCGCGGGTGATCCAAGGCTAAGTCCGCACGCGCTTCTCCCGCCAGTACACGTGCGACCCCGGAAACTTGAGCAATCAGTTCCGCAATCTCCGGGACAAGATGAGCATCGCGAATATAGACATGAGCAACCTGGTGGTCGCAGACAGCAAATGCCAAACTCTCGAAAGTCTCCAGTTGTTCCCCGAACGGTCCGGGGCGCACTTGCAGATAGCCTCGTTCACGCAATAGCCGATTAAGATAGATCGGTCGTTTTACATCCACGTGGCCGTATTCGCCTATCACTACCAACCGGGCACCGATTCGGTCGGCAGCATCCTTGACGATGGCGAAAGCATCATCCAGCTGGCGCAGCAATAAAGGCAGGTTCGCACGACCTGGGCCATACCGCAAGAGGTCGTAGTCCAGATGCGGCAGATAAACCAGCGTGAGATCGGGTCGGTAACGATCTAATATCCAGGCGGCACATCGGGCGATCCACTCAGTGCACGGGTAACCGGCGAGCGGCCCCCAGAAAGTCTCGAACGGAAACCTCCCCAGAGCCGATTCTAACTCCTGCGGCAAACCACTCGGTCGGCCAGTGATACCGAATATCTTATCACCGTCGGCACCGTAATAAGGTTTGGGGGTAACGCTATATTCCACGTCAGCCCCTTGATTAAACCACCAGAACAGCTTAGCACAACGGAATGGCCGTCCCCGTTTCCGGGCACGCTGCTTAGCGGTTACATAAAGGGGTTCAACAAGCAGCAGCCGGTTCGATTGCTGCCAGAACCGTACTTCCATCGTGTCGCGATACAGCCAACCGTTGGCCACGATCCCATGCTGTCGGGGGAGAGTTCCCGTCAGCAGGGTGGCCTGTGCGGTGCAGGTAACTGCGGGAATGACCTCTAGAACACTGCGTTGCCAGCCACGATTCGCTAAGGCGTGGATGTGCGGGGCCAACGGCACTAAACGTCCGGTCAGCCCAACGCACAATACTACCACAATCGGTTGCCGTTCCCTGTTCATTGGTGTCTAGCGGTAATCTTTCAATGGCGTCCCCTAATATATGGGCTCCCTGGGGAGTTAGTAGCTGTGCTTTCCCGAGAGCTAATAAAGTCGCCTGGAAATATTTCTTTGTAGACCAAGACAGAGAGTCCCCAGGCCACCTCCGTGTTGGAATCAGATGTTGTCAGTTTAATTTTTACCCTGCAGTGATGCCAGGAATTCGAGTAAGTCGGCCGCCTGTTGCGGCGTAAGATCGTGTAAGAGCAATTCGGGCATGAGCGACTTGGGCGAAACAGCGAGCCGTTCTACTTCCGCTGCAGGGACACGTACGCGCTGATCGCCGACCAAACGCAGCACTACTTCACTGTCGTTGCGAGAAACTAATAAGCCGACATAAATCTGCCCGGATTTCGTTTCCAGTGTATAGGCAGCATATTGCGGGTCAATAAACTTAGATGGTTCGAGGATGCTTTCGAGAATCTGGCGGCGACTATACTTTTTGCCGATGCTGCTCAAGTCAGGGCCAAACTCAGTGCCCTGGCCGTGGACGCGATGACATTTGGCACATTGCAAAGCCGGATGCTGAAAAAATAATTCGCGGCCTCTAGCAACGTCGCCACGCAGCGAAAGAATCTGCTCCGGTCGAATGACCTGGCCTAGTCGCGGCGCACGCTGTTCCGGCGGAATCAAGGACTCGAACAGCTCGCGAATGACCGGATCGCTATGCTGCAAGGCTTGCCGAATAAGTGTTTGTCGCCATTCTGCTTGGCCGGGATGCTCCAGGCAGTGTAGATAGGCACAAAGCGCTTTATCTGCGCTAGCCAAAACGGTGTTAACTGCGCCATGCTTTTGCGCGTTATTAGTCAGTGGGTTGAGATCACAGGGAGGTACAGTCTTAGCGGGTAATGTGCCCTTAGACCCTTCTGAATCACTCCGCAGGGAGGCAATCCAGCGGCTGAGTAATAAAACACCATCGCGGTCGAATAATATAGGCCCTAAATGTGGCATGTGTCCTGGCCCGGCTTTAGCCAGACGGTAGATCAGCACCGACCGCCACGGTTCGCCGGGGGCGATTATGCGGGCGCGGGGGATATGAAAGGTGCCTTGAACCGGTAACACGTCGAGAACCTTCATTGCCGTCAACGCAGTAAAGGCCTGCAGATCGAGGTCGGCAGTGCCGCCGGCGCCGAAGCGGTGGCAATGGGAGCAATTGGCATGCAGATAAGAGCGGGCGCGCTTCGACAAGGGTAAACCCGGGTCGGAGGCATCGCACAAAAGTTCCGGAAGTCGTGGTAAACCGGGCTTTTTATCGGCACGCACTAAGCGAAGTAGGCCAAGTTGCTGAAAAGCGTCCAGCTGATTATAGTTGCGATTCTCCAGCCAGGGGCGATTGAGTTGCGGCAGGTTGAAAGCAAGGGCAAAGTCAGCCCAGGGATTATGACAGGTCATACACTCGCTACGACTGGCATAACGCCAGCGCAGGCGGATCGGGTCGGGAAAAAGAGGCGGATAGGTGATCTTATATTCGCGCTCTAATCCTTCCGCCGGGACTAAGTCCGCATCGGCCTGGGTATCGTTCCACATATAGGTATAAGCTCGCCAGTCCGTACCGTCGTAATGCAGGATTTGGGTTTCGATGGGGCGTGGCGATGGCCGGCCGGCACCGTCCAGCACAGGCAGAATAATATGTTTCACCAGCACGCCATCTTTCGGAAAAGATAACTGGCTGCGGAAAAACGCTCCTGGCGGCAGAACCGGATTATCATAAATAGTCGCATGTGCGTGATGCGGGAGGGCGAGCCAATATTGTGCGGTAGCGGTGTCGAGCCACATGGGCGCATTAATGCCGAAGGGATAGACCCCGTCAGCTGGACGCAGTGGCTGCAACGAAGTGAACAGCCCCGTTTGACTGAGTTTGCGAGGAAATTGCGCCGAGGTGTCCGGCTGAGGATTGGGCACTAAGTAATGGATAGTGCCCGGTTCACCATAATGAACGAAATAAAGTTCGCCGTTGCTATCTTGCCCGAAGGCAACGATGCGATAAGGGCCTCGGGCGATCTCGCGATAACTAAGCAACCGATCGCCGTCAAACCGACAGGCCCAGAGGCGACCGGTAACCCAATCCCCGCAAATATAGCTACCGACTAACTCGGGCAAACGGCGGCCCCGATAAACATAGCCCCCGGTGATAGAGGCGGATTCGGTATGAGGGAGGGCGAGTTGGGGCGGAAGTATAGGGGTTGGGCCACGGCGACTTTCCGGGCGGACTGGTTGCGGTCCTTCCATCACTGACCAGCCATAATTGCCCCCTTTCTTGACGCGATAAATCATCTCCCAGCGTTCCCAACCGACATCGCCAACCCAGAGGTCGCCGGTGCGACGATCAAAACTCATGCGCCAGGGATTGCGAAAACCGTAGGCCCAGATTTCCGGCCTAGCGCCAGCCAGTTGAACAAAGGGGTTATCGGGTGGGATGCTATACGGTTTGTCGCGGCTCGGTTCGTCCACATTAATACGTAAAATGGAGCCGAGAAGGTCACTAATGTCCTGGCCGGTATCGAGTCGGTCAGGTGGATTGGGATCGCTGCCGTCGCCGGTGGAAATGTAGAGATAGCCATCGGGACCGAAGTGCAAGTCGCCGCCGTTATGGCCGCCCGCCAGCCAGGTGAGGATCACCTTTTCACTTTCCGGATCGCAACGTGGCGGTTCTAAGCTGGAAACGCGGAAGCGTGAGACGCGGGTGCCGTCAGCCAGCGGTTTGCCATCCTTGCTGTCGAGCACATAGCAGATGTAGCAATAGCGGTTTTCCTGGAAACGCGGATGAAAGGCGAGCCCGTAAACGGCGGCGACGCCTCTGACGTTGGCGTTCGGCTCCCAGCTGCGGATTTCGCGGGTCAGGTCGAGGAACAGGTCAGCGTGATCGGCGTCGGGGCGGCCGGGAAAGGAATAAATCCGTCCGGCGTGTTCGGCGACGAACCAGCGATCAATTCCGGGGGCGCGGGCCAGCAACAGCGGATTGCGGAACTGCAAACGCGGAAAAGCCCGCTCGATGCGATAAGGCGGCGGAGGATCCGGGCTGCCGGAGATGCGCGAAGTGGTCCAGGGCTGACGACGCAGAGCAGTCGGGCCGGCCAAGCTGTGGAGCCGGGCCGTTGTGGAAATGCCGACGAGCACGATCAGCATCGCTGTCGCTCCCGGCAGCACTGAGAGACGCGGTTTAGTCCGATGGTAAATGGTCATTTCTCCTCGAGGAAGTCGGGTTGCGAAGTATGGAGAAGGCAGAGTGCAAGAATATTCACAATGAGGCGGTCGCATAGAGTTTGAGCGTGCCCGATTTGCGTTGCAGGCCTGGCAGCGATAACTTTTCCGCCGCAAAAGTGAGCATCGCCCTTATGGCAATAAAAATGAAAAAGCTTTGGAAATGCCTCTTGAAAGGGACGGCGTGTAGGGCATAGTCTTTATAGGAAACGACCTGCCTGGGTAACCTGCCTTTGCCGAACATGCCCGCACCGGTTGGCGATACCAGGTCGGCTTCGGACTCGCGGTCCTTCGACGAGACGAAGGAGGCAGCAACGATGCACAAGCGACATGGCTGGGGGAATAGGTTGATGGTCTGGCGTCGAAGATTGTGGGGATTGTGGCTGTTGGGCTGGTTGCTGACGCTAGGGCCGGCCTGGACCGAGCCGCTGCCATCGAAGCCTGATGCGGACGGGCAGAACCCCGCTGCGAAAACCTCCGTTGCTCAAGAGATCGCCGAGTTACGGCAGGTGCAACAACGCGTCCAGGCAGTGGTGCGGAAGGTGACGCCGGCCGTGGTAGCGGTGCTGATCAATCCGGGGCAAGGAAGTGGCGTGGTAGTGACGGCGGACGGATACGTGTTGACGGCCGGACACGTTTCCGGCAAGCCCGGCCGCGATGTGGTCATCGTCTTTCCTGAAGGCAAACGAGTCAAGGGGAAGACTCTCGGCGTGAATCCGCAGATGGACAGTGGCTTAATCAAGCTGGAAGGAAACGGCCCGTGGCCGCACGTCGAAATGGGGGATGTGACGCAGCTGCGGCCAGGAGATTGGGTAGTGGCCATTGGGCATCCGGGTGGATACCGCCCCGGCCGCAGTCCGGTGGTGCGGGTGGGTCGGGTTTTGCGGATTGTCCAGCAGCTGGTACAGACCGATTGCACGCTGGTTGGTGGCGATTCGGGCGGCCCGCTGTTTGACCTGGAAGGCCGGGTCGTAGGCATTCATAGTCGCATTGGCGGCGATATCTCCCAGAATATCCACGTGCCCGTCAACACCTATCGCGAAACCTGGGAAGCGCTGACCGAGGGAACAATCATCGGGCTGGCCTACCTGGGTGTGCGCGGCGATGAATCGGCCGAGCAGGCCAAGATTCTCGAAGTGGACCCGGAGTCCCCGGCCGCGAAAGCGGGTTTGCAACCCAACGACGTCATCCTGAGTTGCGACGGCAAGAAGATTACTGACTACCGCAGCCTCCGCTCGCTGCTCTGGCAAAAAAGACCGGGCGATACTGTGCGGCTGGAAGTGCTGCGCGGTGGTGAGAGAATCGAACTGAAAGTCCGGCTAGGATCGCGTCAGTAATTCAAGAACGCAGGCGATGGCTTGGCCGCAGATCGTGGTCGGAGGCTGAAAGCAATGCACCGGATTCGCGAGACACTGGCGACCATCGTCATACTGGCGATAGCACAACTTCTGTGCCATGTCGGTTTGCTACATGCGCAAGCTCGCAATACCGCTCAGCCATATCGCACCGATCCGAAATGGCAGGCGGTCTGGCAGGAAGTGGCGTCGGAGGCGGCACAGAGCACGGTACAAATTCGCGTGGAAGGAAAGACGGTTGCTCTGGGCACCGTGGTCAGCGCTGATGGCTACATCCTTACAAAAGCCAGCGAAGTGAAGGGGCCGGCAACCGTAGTGCTCGCTGATGGGCGGGAACTCGACGCGAGGGTGATTGGCCGCGACGAGGCGTTTGATTTGCTGTTGTTACGTGTGCCGGCACGCGGGCTCAAGCCGGTAAACTGGTCGGCAAGCCATTCGGCGCCAGTGGGCAGTTGGGTGATCGTTCCGCGACCGGATGGTCGAGTGGCCAGCGTCGGTGTGGTGAGTGTCGCCGCTCGGCGGGTGCCGGCGCGAGGTCCCGGCTCGTATCCGAATCCGAACGTCGGCTACCTGGGAGTAACGCTGGCCAGCAGCGAAGACGGCCCGGAAGTCACTTCCGTACTGGACGACAGCCCGGCCGCGAAAGCTGGTTTGAAACCCGGCGACATCATCTATTCCCTGGCCGGTCGTCGCGTCCGCAACCCCGAAGAGTTGCTGGAAGTGTTGCGGGACTACCCTCCTGGAGAAACGGTCCGACTCGTGATCTTACGCGATCAGGAATTTCTGGAGAAACGGGTGACGCTGGGGAAGCGGCCTGTAGATTTTTCCCGAGCGGAGTTTCAGAACCGCCTGGGTAGCGAATTGAGCGAAAAGCGTTCTGGATTTCCCATTATTTTACAACACGATGCCGTGATTCGCCCGCAGGATTGTGGTGGCCCGCTGGTCAACCTCGACGGCCAGGTGATCGGCATCAATATCGCCCGCGCTGGCCGATCCGAATCCTATGCCATTCCCGCGGAAGTCATCCAGAGGTTGTTGCCGGAGCTCGTCCAGGGCAAGGGTGTTTCGCGGTAACTGACACAGCCCGCTTGTGCCGAGTTCTGGTCTGCCCGAGAGCGAGCTGGCGTCGCGTTCGGTTGATCTGCGACTTGGGCCAGCTTGGCGGCGTTACGGTCGGGGTAGTTTCGCCCAGCTGCTGGTCGTGAAAACGCGAACCGGAACGGTATCTTCGCCGGTGGGCGATTTAGTTTCGCCCGCGGACGATTTGGCCGTGTCGTCAGCCAGGAGGAAACGAGCAGCAAAGCCAGCCCGTTTTTCCAGCAATGCTAGGCCCTTTTCGGGGCCAAGCACACACAAAGCAGTGGCCCAGGCTTCGGACTGCGTACCGGTGGGGGCCACGACGGTAGCACTGCGACGCCCAACCAGGGCCTGACCGGTGTGCGGGTCAACAATATGCGAATATCGCCGACCTGCAATCTCCACAAATTGTTCCAGGTCGCCAGATGTCGAGACTGCCACTTGCCGTAACAGCAGATATTCAGTTGGCCGCGTGCCGTCCTGTAAGCCGGCAATACCGATTTTCCAGCCGATTGCCCCAGGCGGTGCCTCACCGACACGTACATCGCCGCCGGCGACCACCATGACCTGCTTCAGACCGTGTCGTTCCAGCACCTCCAGGGCGGCATCGGCGGCATAGCCTTTGCCAATCCCGCCCAGGTCCAGGAGCATTCCCGGCAAAGCCAGTTGCACTGTCTGCTGCTGGGGATCGAGTCGCAGCTTTTCGAACCCGACCAACTGCCGTGCCGCTTCCAGTCTCTTGGTGTCCGGCAATTGCTGCTGCCGCCTGGCCCGTCGCCACAATCGCACTACCGGCCCGACGGTCGCGTCGAAAGCACCATCGCTTTGCCTCGCTACTTCCTGGCTCGCTTGCAACACCCGAAACAAATCTGGGCTGACTTTGACGGGTTTGTCAGCCGCTTCCCGACAGACTCGCATCAGCTCGCTGTCCTCCTTGTAGTCGCTCATGATATTATCCAAATGGGCGATGCGCACAAAAGCGGCTCGACATGCGGTCAGGGCATGCTCCTGGTCGGGGGCGTAAACGACAATGCGAAACAGCGTCCCCATGTGGAGTTGCTGGGCTTCAAAACGCTGCCAGGCATCTTCTGCCTTGCCACCCGGCAGCCAGCACATATTCACCAGCGTCGTGCAGGCTGCCGCCATCATTCCCACCAGGGCCTTTGCCTTGCTCATGGTCAATCCTCGCTGCTTCAGCTACCATAAGTTTTACGCCGGGCCTTGCTTCTTGGCTCGGCAAGCCGACTCGCATCACCACGAAAACCCTAAGACACAAAGGTACAAAGGCAGCAACTCGGCTGTTTTCCTGTCTTTGTGTCTTGGTGGTCGAAAACCTGACAGGGTCGCCTGAACCTCGCGGAGCTGACGCATGAGGAGAACCGGATGGCTGCCGCTGGCGCTGGCGGCGAGTGCTGTATTTGGCCTGCAATTGGGCCTGCCCGCTGACCAGACCAACATGCCGCACATCGAACCTTTGCCCGCCGACATGAAACCCTATACGGAAACTATTCCCGGCACGCAGATCAAGTTTGAAATGGTTCCGATACCCGGCGGAGTGTTTTTGATGGGCAGCCCCGAAGATGAGCCGGGACGCAACCCCGACGAGGGGCCGCAACATCTGGTACGGATCCGCCCCTTCTGGATGGGAAAGTGCGAGGTAACCTGGAACGAGTACGACGAGTTCGCCTTCAGCCTCGACCTGCGCCGCAAACAAGAAGCCAAGCTTGACCTGTCCAAACAACCGGAAAACGAAAGAGCCGCCGATGCTGTCAGCCGACCCACTCCGCCATACACCGATATGACTTTCGGTTATGGGCACGACGGTTACCCCGCCCTGTGCATGACGCATCATGCGGCGATGGAGTATTGTCGCTGGCTGTCGGCCAAGACGGGAAGACTATACCGCCTGCCTACCGAAGCCGAATGGGAATACGCTTGCCGGGCGGGAACGACGACGACTTATTCCTTTGGCAACGATGCCACCAAGCTCGGCGAGTATGCCTGGTACGTGGATAATTCCGACGCCAAGCCGCACCCCGTCGGCCAAAAGAAACCCAATCCCTGGGGACTGCACGATATGCACGGCAATGTGGCCGAGTGGTGTGTCGATCATTATGACGCCAATTTCTATCGCAAATTTCCGCCGAACGTGGCCACGCTCTGTCCTGTGCTGTTGCCGACTGAGCGGCGGACTCCTCACGTGGTGCGTGGTGGCTCCTGGGACGATGATCCACCGATGCTCCGCAGCGCGGCTCGCCGTGCCTCGTCCAAAGAATGGTGGCGGCAAGACCCGCAGCGACCGCAAAGCATCTGGTGGCTGACCGAAGGCGTCTTCGTCGGATTTCGCGTCGTGCGACCTTATCAGGAATACGATGTGCTCCGCGGGCTGCGCTCGAAAGTCACCCGCGACAGTCCCTGAACCCCTCTGGCTAAATGAACCACGGCTGGCGTGAGCCAGTCCAGGGAGATTGCCCTTCAGGCCACCTAAAAGGAGGATTTGCTATGGCTCAACCGGAAGTCACTCGTCGGGAATTTGTCCAGCAAGGCTCGCTGCTAGCCGCAGGCGCAGCCGCTACACTCACCGCTGCTCCTTTCGTCCACGCAGCCGGTTCGGATGAAATCAAGGTGGGCGTGATCGGCTGCGGTGGTCGCGGCTCCGGAGCTGCCGAAGATGTCCTGCAGGCCGCTCCCAACGTCCGCATCGTCGCTCTGTGCGATTATTTCCGCAACAAGGCTCTGGCTCTCCGTAAACGCCTGCTCAGCTTCGCCGAAAGCGAGCGCGTCAAGCAACTCGGCAATAAGGTAGATGTCCCGGAAGATCGCTGCTTCGGTGGCTTAGACGGTTACCGCCGCGTATTAGAATGCGATGTTAACTACATTATCCTCGCCACACCTCCTGGATTCCGACCAGACCATCTCGAAGCCTGCGTCGCCGCCAGTAAGCATATCTTTACCGAAAAGCCTGTCGCTGTGGACGGTGCTGGTGTCCGCGTCTGTTTGAAAGTGTACGAAGATGCACTAAAGAAAAGTTTAGGCATCGCTGCCGGAACCCAGCGCCGCCATCAAGGCCCCTATATCGAAACTATCCAGCGGATTCACGACGGCGCTCTCGGCGACCCGATCGTCGGTCGCTGTTACTGGAATCAGGGCGACATCTGGTTCCGCAAACGCGAATCGGGCATGACCGATCTTGATTATCAAATCCACAACTGGTACCATTTTGTCTGGCTGTGCGGCGACCACATCGTCGAGCAGCATGTTCACAACTTAGACGTTATGAACTGGGCTCTGCGTGCTCATCCGCTGCGCTGTCTGGGTATGGGCGGCCGGACCCGGCCTTACACCGACCCCCGCGTAGATGGCCACATTTATAACTTCTTCTGCGTCGAATACGAATATCCGAATGGTTTGCGTGTGCACAGTATGTGCCGCCAGATCACCGGCTGCGATGGCAACTTGCCCGGCTCCGGCGGTGTAGCCGAAGTACTTGTCGGCACCAAAGGGGTCTGCCAGATTAATAACTTCTCCATCAACGGTCAGTCGGTTGTCTCCCGCCAGACCAGAACGAAGTTTGCCAATCCCTATATTCAGGAGCACACAGACCTGATCGAGAGCATTCGTGCCGGTAAGCCGATCAACGAACTGAAAAACGTTGCGGAGAGTACGCTCACCGCCATCATGGGACGCATGTCAGCCTATACTGGCAAAGTCGTCACCTGGGAACAAGCGCTCAATTCCAAGGAAAAATGGCGACCCGAACCTCTCACGCCGGATAATCTCCCGGTGCCACCCCTGGCTGTCCCAGGCAAGACCGCATTAGTGTAAGAGCGATTAGTTCAGTAATGCAGCGCTCACCTGTCGGCCTGTAGACACGGCTGCGACAACCGGCAGCAGCATGAATATATACGACATCCGGCCAACAAGCCTCTCATAGTTCGCACGGGACAGGTATTCCTGTTCCGTGCTATGTGCAGGTTGCCGCGTCTGACGGCGCGATACTTTGGAAGCCTCGAACGAAGAGGTCGAGCTCGTGCGCAGATAACGCTTTATTCTGCGACACGAGTAATAGCCGCGTGCAGGATTTCCTGATTGCCCAGGTCTTGAATCAAGGCCACCACCTTGAGCTTCCGCAATTCCAGTGGACGTTCGTCATCGGGGAACGGATCCTGGGCAGCGACACGGTTGAGATAAGCATGCAAGTCTTTCTGCAGGTCGCCCAGCGGGACACGAATTTTCTGATGGGTCTTATTTTTTTCCAGAGGCAGACCTTCCTGGCCTCCCGGAAAAGCCCGAACCACATGGTGATGGAACCGGATACCGTTCGGAGCCGCATAGCGCACTTCTTCCTCCACCAGCACCAGGAGTAGTCGGGCCTTCTCCGGCGGGTTGGGCCAATCGCTGACCCTGGCCTCAATGTCTAGATTGCCACCTTGCCGGGTAGCCTGCAACTCAATACGGCATGGAGCTTTCTGCTGGCGCTCTGCCTCGATGAGTTTGACAAGCGTGTGGTATCTCTCCTCAGCATGTGTCAGGGCACCACCAAGTGGTGGTGTCGGTTTGCCATTCAGGAATGCCGTCGGTGTCCCGCGCACCTTATAAAATTCGCTCCGCCTTTCCGTCTCCGGATTGGTCAGCGGATCCGGACCGGGAATGTGCAGATGGTATTGCAACAAAATTACGTCGTTTTCCGGATAAGTGTGCGCCAGCGCATCGAAAGCGACATCGGCAGCCACACATGGCGGACATTGTGTACCGGTAAAAAGCTCTAATACTATAGCCCGACTCCCGGCCGGACGTGGTTGGGCGGGAACGATTTTGAACAGAGGTATCCTGCGGCGATATTCCGCATCCGCTCGCTGTTCAAGTTCCCCAATTTTAGCGGCCAATGCCTCGGCTCGCTGTGGTTGATTCGCAGCCCGGTAGGCTTTGGCCATCGCCTTATAAACACGCTCCTGAAAATCCGCCGGTGTATCCGCGTCCAGGAGATCGACCACCTGCTGAATATAGTTTGCTGCCAGCCCCTGGGCCTTGCGCGACTGAAGCAGCGTTAGACCGAGTTGCCAGGCCACAGACCGCACCATGTCCCGGCCATAGGCCTGGGCGCGATGCAAGCTGTCCCGGGCTATAGCTTCGATAGCCTTGCTATCCCCCTCATAGTCGGCTAAATTGTCCACTAATCGCACCGCGACATAAATGGCTACCGGATGGTCGCCATGCTGTTTCAGAAATCCACGTAGCAGGTCTCGCTGTTGATCAACGTTCGGTGTCCGCAGCACCTTGATATAGGCTTCGTGCACATCTGTTTGACGCACCGCTTTCTTAACATCTAAATTTTGAGCATCCGTGCGTTCCAGAATCGCGGGCCAGGTGACACCTCCCTGACGTGACAACGAAGCATATAGTTTAACGGTCCTTTCCTTGGCGTCGAGAAGCTTTGCCGTCAAAACAAAAATTTCACCATTCACATCGAGGTACATACGAACCTGATCACCTGCTACGAACACCTTTTCCACCGCCATGCGCTCTACGTCGGGCAAACCGCGAGCGATGACGGTTCCGCGCCATAGTTGGTTCTCCTCGCGTACCACCTTGATCAAGCACAGGTCGATTTCGCTGGTCGGGAAGTATATTGTAAGTTTCCAGGTAGCCGCCATTGCGTCGTCTGCCTGGAGCGAATGGCAAAAGCTTAGTCCGCTAAGCACCATCAGCACGAACGCCAGCATCCGCCTGCCCATGAGAGGCTCCTTATATTGGGAGTTAGAGTTTCCTTGTCGCGTTCTGGTTTAGTACCCTTCCGCCGGGGTCGTTATAGCAAATGCCCGTCCTGAGGAAAGCCATCGGCAAAAATTTTCAGGCTAGCTTCCGGCTCAGCCGACGCCGCAATGCCTCGATCCGTTCGCGCGATTCCCGAAAAGCGCGAGCGAAACCGTCTTGATCTACGCGCCCGGACTTGACATAGTCGAGGACGACCTGTTCGGCAGCGACGAATTCTTCGCAGGCCTCTGCGAGTTCGGCAGCAATTTCCAGAGGAATTGTGGTGACACCGTTACGGTCGCCATGCAGTAAATCGCCCGGTCGAATCACCACGCCACCGACACGCACCGGTACGTTAATCGCAACGATATGACAGTAGGCGTGCGAACAGATGGTGCCGCCAGTGAAACATGGAAATTGCAATGCCTCGACCTGATCCAGATCCCGGCCGGCACCGCTGGTGATCAAGCCGACCGCGCCCAAAGCTTTATAAGTCGCGCACATTACTTCCCCGAATGTTGCTCCGACTGGCGGATCGTCTAAGTCCTGAAAAACTACCACCACCGGGCCAGGAAACTGTGCAAAGCTGGCGACCTGATCCAGCAGGCTGCTATAGATTTCGCCCTGCGCTGGCGGCGATGCGGAACGAAACGTCGCCGTGCTGGCGAATCCCACCATCGGCGGCAGATGCGGAAAGCAGGCGCGGATGCGACTATCTAAATACCCGCTATGACGCGGTCGCACCTCGAATAATTCGATGACATTGCAAATGGTCGGCGTGTCGTATTGCCGAAGTTTAGTCAGCACTTCAGGACTAATCATCATCGCCATGTTCAGTTCCTCAGTTGACGAATGCTAATATGTTATGTCTAGCGGATATTTCGCTCAGACCGGAGCACCTGCTAAGCAATGTTCATATCTTTACAGGAAAAATCGTTCGGGGCGGATAAAAATTACTTGCTGATGCGCAGCCGGTCTTTAGCCGAGGCGAGTTCGTACGCGGTGCGGGTAAGCGTCCAGGCGTCGGGATCGGTTTCGAGGATCATCAACCGCCGCGGTGCCAGAAGCGCCAGTGCTGCCGGCGTGTCTAATACGCGAAGGATACCGAGATAGTGTGGCCCGTGCAGGTGCGACGTGGTAGGCGCGACCAGAATAATCTCAGAAATCGCTCCCTCGAATATCGCTGCATAGGCGACGTTGACCGCCATTGCTCCGTGCCCGACTACCGCCAGGGGCAAAGCATCCTCCGCGTTTTCGTGTAACCAGCGAGCCGTCGCCTGAATATCCCAGACGCGCATCTGATCCACCGTCCGGCCTAGTAAAGCATGAGAGCGCTCGACATAGTTCGGCGGATTGCGTTTCGTCCAGGCCAGACTGCCACAGCCGCGCGGACTTAGCAAAAATACCTGGTCGCCGTCCTGCACCACAGATCGGGCCCAGTTTGGCAACTTATCTTCGGCATCTTCCGGGTCTAACACCACCAAGAGCTGCCGCTTATACTGGTCGGGCTTCTTAGCGGTTGCTAAGTTGCGGCCACGAATGATCAGCACGCCGTCCGGACTTAGAACCACCTCGCCAGTCTGTTGATCCTGCCGTATCACCTGCGCGGCTGGGACAAAATTCGGCCAGTCACGGAAGACACGCTCCTGCAATTGTTCTAATAACCGTTCCCGCCACTTAGGCCATTCACCTGGATTTGCTGGAGCTAATAAGCGCGCCCGCGGTACAAAGAACTCATCTATACGCCGATTAACAGCGTCAGGGGGAATGTCGCTATCTTCGGGGAAAACGCGTAACTCCTTGCCGCTGAACAAAGGCACCTCTGGTTCCTGGACTGGTCGCGGGTCATTTTTTAGGTGCCGATTGATCCAGCGATACGCTAATAACCGCAATTCAGGATGATCACTATGCGCACCGGGAACCACGCCGAATTCAAAGTGCGTTTGCAGCTGAGGATGGAAGAGGCGATAAAACTCGTGCAGCTTAGCCCGCAAACGCTCATTGCCGGGCATGGGAAATATAGTATCGTTGCTCGAATTCAGGAACAGTAAGGCCCGCGGCGCAATTAGCCCGAGAATAGTACTGAAATCCCAGCGATAGACGTTATAAGGAAACATGCAATCGCAATGGCCGTTGATGACCCTATCTATAATATGCGTTTGCAGGTCACTGAAACCGCTGACGGGGACGGCTACGTGGACGCGCTCATCCGCGGCGCTGATCCAGGTCGTATAGGCACCGCCGCCACTAATACCGGTAACGGCGATCCGCTGCGGATCCACTTCCGGTCGGCTGCAAAGGTAATCCAGAGCACGAATGCCATTCCAGCATTCCACTCCTGCGGGTGTATATCCGGCTGAATGCCACCACCACCGCCCTTCCCGATAAGTGCCATGATGGATACCGGCGATTTCACCGAGTTGCAAGGTGTCCAGGATCAGGCAGACGTATCCGTGAGTAGCGAACCAGATACCGTGATGCTGGAAAGCGGTCTTATTACCGTCCCGGCCACGGTTGGAATGCCCGCACACATACAGGACAGCGGGTAGCTTCTGACCGGGAGGAATGGGTTTGGGGACATAGAGGTTAGCAGTTACATAAAGGCCGGGACGACTTTGAAAGTATAGTTTTTCCACGCGGAAGTTGTCACGTTCGAGCACCCCTGTGATGCGAGCTTGTAAGAGCGTCCGCTCCGGCGGGGGCCATAGGCCTAACATATAGAGGAACTGCTGTTTCAACTCTGGTCGCAGCCGCTCCCATTCTTCACGCGAAGATACTCCGGCAAATGGCCGTTCGGCCAGGTGCAAGGTTTCGTGCACCAGCCAGCGATAGATGAGCGCATCGCCCGGCAGTTCTTTCGTGGGTGGTTGCTGGGCAGCCACGGCCACAACTAACTCGATTGCCAGGAGCAGTCCGCAAGTGCTGCGCTTCATGGTTCTCCTCCCGGTGGCCAGATCGGCGACGGCGACACTCATTTTCTAGGAAGTGGTCAATAACGAATCCAGCCGAGGGCCTGGAAAGCATCGTAAATCCAGGGATGACGCCAAGGATTCCAGGCCGGATACGCGGCGCTCAACGCGGAAAATACAAGTAAGACATAGCCAATGAACCGCCCGGTGCGGCTAGCAGCAAGTCGGTCCGCTGTTGGAAGCATTGCTAGTAACCAGAGGGGAGTCAGCCAGAAAAACCAGCGCGGCCCGCTCGTCCAGCCACCGTAATTACTCGTTTGCAGAGCATAATAAACGTACACCGCGTAGAAAAGAAACACCACAATACTCACCAGCGCGATGCCGTATAGCAAATAAACATACCTCGCCTCGCGAGAAGGATTCCCGATTCGGGGGTAGAACATCCCCGGCACCGCCAGCAGCAACACCGGAGTGAGAGATAAGATGCCATGATGACCGATCAGCACGTGCAGACTATAAAGCCAGGCCGGTTCTCGAGCGGCATCTATACCGCGGCGATTGGCCCAATAGCTGCCCGGGTATTCATACCAGATCGAGCCAAACTTCTCATACGCAGGCCACCATTCTCCCAAAGCTAAATAATTGGTTCCCATAAAGGCGGCAATTGGCAGACAAGCACTTGGGATGTAGAGAAGCAGAGTATAGCTAGGCGAGCGAAACATCAACAGTAGTGCGAGAGCGACGACAATAAGCATCGCCGGCAGTTCATTACAGGCGGTCCAGCCAGCGAAAAATCCGGCCAGGCAGTAATACGAGTACCGCACTAACGGGGGTAGGCCATTTAGATTGTCGCACCAGACGCGAACGAAAGGGTAAAGCGCAAATACCAGTCCCAGAGCGGCGATGGTGTGGTTATTCAGGGTGGTGCTGAAGGTGGTAATAAAGGTGCCGAAACACGCTGTGCCGACTGCGAAAATTCTAGCCCAATCGGTCTGGGCAAAACGATCGAGCAGCCGAGCCAGCATCATCAAATACACGATCAGCGGTAGCCAGTTCCAGCTAAAAAGAATCACCTTGATAACCAGCGACGCATGCGAGTCGAACGACCAGCCGAAAAACTGTTTCAGTAACCAGTATTCACCGGCAATCAAAGTGGGGAGCAGGGGCGGTTTGCTGGAATAATAAAGTTTCGTTTCGGGATCGAGAATCTTATCCACGCTGGTCCAGCCTGGCTCAAAGATTAGGCCATGGTCGCTATATAAAGGTGGCGGCAGCAATGGTGGGCCCAGGATGCCATGAGTCGCCCAGGAAGCGCTGACATCCAGTGCGCGGGCGATTAATACTGCCTGCGCTTGCATGTGGCTGAGTCTGCCCAGTGCCGGATATTCGATACGCCGACCGATACTATAAGTACCTTCATCCACCAGGGCGCGAATCGTAGCCCAGCGCGACCGATCATTAGAGCTGAATAGGGGCAAGGCCGGGGGCGGTGTTATCGGCCAGGGTCGCCGGGGGTCGGTTATAAGTTCGGCCGGCCGGTGCAGACTCGGTTCCAGAACATATTCCGCAGAAAGAATTCGCCCGGCAACGTGTCCCGCTGCCAGGGCAATCATAACAGCGTAAGCAAAATGGCGCGGCGAGACGTTAGCTAGTGTTCCCATTGTTCGATAGCGTGCAGACCGAGGCTTAGTGGTTCGGCATTTCTGAATCGGGCCATTCCCCGGTAAAAACCTCCACGGCCGGACCGGTCATATAAACGTGGTGATTCTGGGGCGACCATTCCAGCTCTAAGTCGCCCCCTAATAGATGAGCGGTGATACGATGCTGAGTGCGTCCGGTGAGAACACCGGCAACACAGGCGGCACAGGCCCCCGTGCCGCATGCCAGTGTCTCTCCGCTACCCCGTTCCCAGACACGCAGGCGAATTTCGCTGGGACTAAGCACCTGGACGAATTCCACGTTGACGCGCTTGGGAAAGACGGGATGTCTTTCTAATCGCGGCCCCAGACCGTGCACCAGTGCGTCACTTAGTTCGGGAACATGTAAGACGCAGTGGGGATTCCCCATAGATAGAACGGTTACCATCCAGGTATGGGAATCAATTTCCAGGGGTACCTGGCAAGGAGGTCGGCCGGACAAGGTCGTGGGAATCCATTCGGGCTCGAAAATCGGTTCGCCCATGTCCACAGTAACGCGTTCGACCTTATCCCGAAGGAGATGAAGTTGCAGTTCGAGCACTCCGCGGCCGGTTTCTATGCGGAGCGGATTCCTGCGCACGAGACCGTGATCATATAAGTATTTGGCCACGCAGCGAATACCGTTTCCGCACATTTCGGCTTCGCTGCCATCGGCGTTGAATATCCGCATCCGAGCATCGGCACGCTCGGAATGACAGATGAGAATAAGTCCATCGCTACCGACGCCGAAATGGCGGTCACTGATGCGACGACTGAGTTCAGCGGGATCGGTTGGCTCCGGTTGCTGAATGCAATCTACATAGATGTAGTCGTTACCGCAACCGTGCATCTTGACGAAGCGCATAAGTAAGCTCCGTTTTTGTCGCGATTGTCTGTAAGGGATCGCCGGCTGTGTGTGGCTTGCCGATCCAGTGCGTGGAGCGGTGCTGTTTGTGGTGATCTCGAATATGGTGCACCGTGTTATATCGGTGAGCATGTTCAAGGCGGCTATCGTGTCCGACTCCAATGTCGTGGCGAATCAATAGCACGGACTTAGTATTTCCCAAGGTGGCCGTCGGCATTGCGGCGAGAGCTGCGTGAATCAGGCAGACCACGCGCTTTTACTCGGACATCTATTCGGGATCGCATGGACGAAAGCGCCGATCGGCGTGTCAAGTGCCAAGGCAAGATATTCAGCGTGGTGCTTAGATGTTAGTTTCTGAAATTGTCTGATTCAGTGGTCGGGAGGACCAAGCAGGGGAAGGCGGATTGCAAGAATCAGCCAGCGCCGGCCAGCCAGACAATCAGCCAGATCAAAGCGACCAAAAGCAGTACGCTCAAAGCTCCGGCCAGGAACATAAACAGGTCACGTGGAATCGGGAGTGCGAACGGGGTCTGCAGCAGGTCGGCAGCGGAAACCGGTTCCACGTTAACCAAGGTCATGCCGGCCGGAAACGGTGCAGCCGGAGCCGAGACCGCGGCCGCCGGAGAAGCGGCCAAGGTCGGGTTCGGGGAAGCGGCTGGGAAATTCGCCGCGGCAGGCCCACCCGGTGGGGGAGGGTTCGGGCTGGACAATGGTGGTGATGCACCCGGCGGAGGCGACGTATTAGTGTTATTATGTTCACCTGGCGATGGGGCGGGTGCAGCGGGCACCGGTGAAGCCGCTGGGGAAGGAGCCGCGACCGGAGGCTTCGCTGAAGTTGCCGTTACATCCGCCGCAGAGACCGGCAGCTTGATGACACGTGGGTTGGAGGAACGTCGGCGTTTCAAGCGTTTCAGCGACGGAGGTGGCTTGACCGGCTTGAGCGGGGGCTCGCTGGCAGTCTGGGGTGCGACGGGGCGTTGTTGTAACCAGGCCAGGTAGGCCTGTAATTCGCGGCTCGGCTCGACGGCAGGAAGTTGCGGTTGCTCTTGAAGGACGGTACGCAAAGCCTCGGCAGCAGCGGCGGGAGTCGGATAACGGTGGTCGGGATTCTTGGCTAGTAAGCGAGCGATAATGTTCCAGAAAGCGCCACTAACCTGGGGGCTGATTTCTGTCAGTGGCCGTGGTGGCTCCGAACTGTGCCGCGCCAGCGCCCGAACGGGATTGCTGTCCGGGAAGGGGGGCTGTCCGGCGAGGCAGTGATACAGGACGCAACCGAGACTGTAAAGATCAGCGCGAATATCCACGCGGCGGGGGTCGCGCGCCTGTTCTGGGGCGAGATAGTCCACGCTGCCGATGATACTGCCCTCCGTGGTCAGGTCGGACTGGCGGGACTGGTGATGGGGCTGGAAAATTTCGCGGGCCAGTCCTACATCGAGCAACTTGACGCTAGCACGGCGAATCAACTCGCCCGGCTGTGGTGCGGGAACAAGCATGAGGTTGCCCGGTTTGAGATCGCGATGAACCACGTTTTTTTCATGCAGGTACTGCAAGGCCAGGCAGACGAAAAACCCAATGCGAGCGGTTTCCAGTGGCGTAAGCGTTCGCCGTGCCCCCAAAATCTCCTCCAGCGTAACCCCATCGAGGTATTCCATGACCAGGTAATACAGCCCATGACTCTGCCCAGCGTCGAAAGTGCGGACGATGTTGGGATGAACCAGTTGCCGAGCCAGTTCACTCTCGCGGAGAAATCGGCCGAGCAGGGTAGGGTCTTTGGCTGAAGAAGGCGGTAACACCTTCAGAGCCACAACCTGGCCTGACTCGACATGGACAGCTCGATACACGCCAGCCATGCGGCCTTTCGCGATCCGTTGCAGAATCTTGTACGGGCCGAGGAAAAAATTATCCGCGTAGCCGTGCAGCAGCAGCGCGGCCTGATATTCGGTGAGCTGGTTTTGTTCGACGAGCCAGCGGGCAAACGCCCGGGTGTCGTGTGGATCGGCAGCAGCCTGTCGCCAGCGTTGACAGAGCTGCTGCACTGCCTCCGGACTGAGGAGCTTGCTCCGCATGATCAGGCCGCAGAGATTTTCCACCGTGTAAGCCATGCCCTGGTCCGAGGATGGTGTCCGCGCGATGCGGATGTTGCATCCAGTATATTTTCCGATCCGATGCTCGTTCTGACAAACTGCGGTGAGCCTTTTCGGAATCGGTTGACATCCCGCCACGCGGATTGGGGAAGTACGTGGCAAACGCTGACATCAGCCCGAAGACTCGCCAACCGTGCAATGCCAGGTGACCGAACGTCGGTGAACCATAAAGGTCCCACAATGTGCTCCATTCCGCTAAGCAAACCGAGCATAGAATCCGACCCCGAGTAGCAACGTGTTGCTGGTCCGCCGGCGAGATACCTTGCTCGTGGCGATTTTCCAGCAGAGGTCGCGTCCCTATCGCGATCGAGGCTTAGTTTGGACGGAACCCGGCCCGGCCGGCTAAAACGCCGCCACTTTCAAATTCTTGGGCGGAATAACCAGCGCGTAGCACCATCTGCCGTGCTAGCAAAACTGGGTCGCTGTGCCGGGGATGAAGAGGTTCGCGGCGAGCGTGTCCGGTCTTGACCAGTTCCGCCTGACGCCAGGGAGGCAGTTCACCATACGTGCTGCTTTCGGGTCCGATTGGCAGGTCCGGTGGAGGTCGGTCGAGGGCAGCACTTTGCGACTCGGAACGCTGCAGCAGCGTCGCCAGTGGCAGACTCAATATCCCCGCCAGCTGCCCATCGCTGGCGCATTGCCGCAACAGACCCACGGAAACGATCACCTGGTTGGGAGGTTGGCAACGCAGCAATGGTTCTGCTTGCGGTACGACAAATAAACGCAGGGCGGGATCGGCTGATGGTTGCGTTTGCAACAAACGGCGAAAGATGCGTTCGGTACGCAGACGCTGCCCCTGAATATCGGCCGTGGCGACGTTCCCGGTGAAAGCATCAGCAGGCGAGGCAGGATGCACACCGGCAGAACGGCCAGTATTTTCAGAAGCAGGTCGCCACGACCCCGACGGATCAGAGCCGGGTTCGGCCGAGTTTTTCAGCTGCTGCGGTGCGATGCGCAGCGGTGGGTTCGGCACGGTGGTGGACGAAGATGGCACAGACGGATGCAGCGAATCGGTGGTAGCTGGGGTCGTGCTTGGTTTGCCATGTGCCGGGGAAAACTCGCCCCAGTCAGGAACCGGGGCGATCGTCGGCGGGGGGATACGCGTTTCGGTCTGGCAGGCAGCCAGGCATATCAGCCACACGACGCCGACCGTCGTGTTCAACCAGGGCCTGTGCCTGTTCGCACGAGGGTTGTGGTTCATGCGCCATCCGATTGTCCGGTTTCTGAGCCGTCGGCATCAAGACGTCGGGGAGCGAGTACATCGCCATCCCACGCGGGCATTCCGTTGTTCTGCTGGGCGCTACACCTGCCATTCGCCATTTGCGCTCGGGCACAAGCAAATGCCATACCGGGCCACCATAACCTTTCCCGACGAGTGGTCAAGCCAGGTCGAATGGCGCGCTTCGCGCTGACGAAAGGCGGCAAAGCCGCTACAAAAGCATGCTACCGCCACACGCCAGGCGAACTTACAGGCTATGCTATCGAGTAAGGCGCGTGCAATTGGTACTGGCCCGGACTGGGGCGGCAGGGGCGACAGGTCTTTGCGGGCTATCGCACGCCTCGCTTACGACAATCGTGCCGGCCCATAACCACACGAAGTCACGGAGACGCAAAGGTACGAAGGCACCAACTCCGGCCCTTGCTTCGTGCCTTTTGTGCCCTGGTGGTTAGCGATTCCAAACGAGGAACGGCAATGGACATGGACAAGATCGTCGCCCTGTGCAAACGTCGCGGCTTCATTTACCCGTCCAGCGAAATCTACGGCGGACTAAATGGATTCTGGGACTACGGCCCGCTGGGGGTCGAACTGAAACGCAACATCAAAGAAGCCTGGTGGCAGGACATGGTGCTCGATCCGCCTCCGGGGCCGGACGGCGAAGAGCTGCAGATGGTCGGACTGGATTGCGCCATCATTATGAATCCGAAAGTCTGGGAGGCCAGCGGGCACGTGGCCGGCTTTGTGGACTGGATGACAGAATGCCCGAGCTGCAAACGGCGGTATCGTGCCGACAAGGTGTATCTGGTCGCCCTGGTACCAGAAAAGGAGTTGCCGCAATACCAATCCGCTTTGCCCGGGCAGTTACCCACTCCGCCAGTTGTTCTTGCCTATCAGGCTGACGACGCCCATGAGGCTCGCAAACTGTTTGAAGCAGAATTGGCCCGCTTGGTGAAAAAACAAAAACTGCCGCCACATCTGGTGTCGCTGGCCATCGTCTCGGTGCAGCAAGCACCGCCACATTGGCCGCGACCCTGTCCCGAACCGGGCTGCACCGGTCAACTTTCGGAGCCACGCAAATTCAACCTCATGTTCCGCACTTTTGTCGGTGCTGCCGAGGATGCCAGTGCCGTGGCTTACTTGCGTCCGGAGACGGCTCAGGGCATTTTCGTCAATTTCGCCAACGTGCTGGGCACCACGCGCGTCAAGCTCCCCTTCGGGATCGCCCAGATCGGCAAGGCGTTCCGCAACGAAATCAATCCCCGACACTTCACCTTCCGCAGCCGTGAGTTCGAGCAGATGGAAATCGAGTTCTTCTGCCATCCTCACGAATCGGAGAAATGGTATCGCTTTTGGCGGGAAGTGCGCATCCGCTGGTATGTCCAGCTCGGCTTGCGTTCGGAGCGTCTGCGTCCTCGTGAACAGAGCCGGGAAGAACTGGCCCATTACTCCTGCGGCACCACCGATATCGAATATCTCTTCCCCTTCGCCGATGAACCGCAGGAACTCGAAGGCGTTGCCCACCGCGGCGATTACGATCTCCGGCAACATCAGCAAGCCAGCGGCAAAGACCTCAGCTATTTCGACGAGGAAGCCTGGGAACGCGACAAAGCGCAACTCCGGTTCACCTCGTTCAAAGAATGGCTCAAAACCAACCCGCCGCCCGAACAGATCGCTCGGTATCAGTTTCTGCCACACGTCATCGAGCCGTCGGCCGGTGTAGATCGCTTTGCCCTGGCGGCGATCTGCGAAGCCTATGCTGAGGACACGGTCGGCGGCGAACCGCGCACGGTAATGCGTTTCCATCCCCGCCTGGCGCCCATAAAGGCAGCCGTCTTTCCTCTGGTCAACCGGGACGGCATGCCGGAAAAAGCCTATGCACTCTACCGCGAACTGAAACGGCAATTCGTGGTCTTTTACGACGACAAAGGGGCGATTGGTCGGCGTTACCGTCGCCAGGACGAAGCCGGCACACCCTTCTGCATCACCATCGACAGCCAGACCCTGCAGGACGACACTGTCACCTTGCGGAACCGCGACGACTGCACGCAGATTCGCCTGCCGCTACGAGCCGTGGCCGACGAACTCTCCCGCCGCTTGCAACGCCAGGATTGATTCCGCCGACGCCGGGCCATCGCAAGAATTCCTCACGCTGCACTGCCAACCACCGAGGCCGTAACCTGCAAGGGCACCAATTCCGGCCCTCCTTTGTGCTTTGGTGTTCAGAGCCGCATCCGCAAGCTCGCGCGCGTCATCCGAACAGATAGCCTCCTGCTTTGTGCTTTGACGTTCAGAGCCGGCAGCTGAGCCGGCCTCGGCAAAACCGATTCCGTCAAATAGTTAGACACCAGGCTACAAAGTTACCGGACCGGTACGGCTGGAGAGCGCTGCAAAACTCCGAAGATGCTAGCCCCCCGCCGCAAGGGGAAGTGGGCGGGCGGCCATCCCATCCTGGGCTACGACGTGGACCCACGCGGCTTCCGGCTGGTCGTCAACGCCGACGAGGCCGCGCGGGTGCGGACCATCTTCGACCTCTACCTCGAACACGAGTCCTTGCTGCCGGTTGTGCAGGATCTGGAGCGGCGCGGCTGGGTCAACAAGCGCTGGACCACCCGCAAGGGCCACGCGACGGACGGCCAGCCCTTCGAACGCACCAGCCTGTACCGCCTGCTGACCAATGTCGCCTACGTCGGCAAGGTCCGCTACAAGGACGAGGTCCACGACGGCGATCGCTCCGGCATCGTCGATCCCGCCGACTTCCAGCGCGTTCAATCGCTGCTGCAGCGCAACGGCCAGAGCCGCGGCGCGCCGGTGCGGAACAAGTTCGGCGCCTTGCTCAAGGGGATCATCCGCTGCGTCCCCTGCGGCTGCGCCATGACGCCGTCGCACACGACCCGCAACGGCAGCAAGCGCTACCGCTACTACGTTTGCTCCAGCGCCCAGAAGCGAGGCTGGAACACCTGCCCGTCCAAATCGATCCCCGCCGCCCAGATCGAGGAGTTCGTGGTCGGCCAGATCAAGTGCATCGGCCAAGACCGGGCCCTGCTGCGCGAGGTGCTCGCTCAGGCGCACCAGCAGGACGAGGCCCGCACCAGTGAGCTGGAGGCCGAGCAGCGAAGCCTGGAAAAGGACCTGGCCCGCTGGCACGCCGAGCTGCGCAAGCTCTCCGGCCAGCTGCGGCCGGGCGACGACAACGGCTCGATCATTACCCGGTTGGCCGACCTGCAGGAGCGGATCGGCCTGGTCGAAGGACGGATGCGGAAGGTGCGCGAGCAAATCGAGACGGTCCAGCAGCAACTGCTCGACGAAGAAGAGACGGCCCTGGCCTTGTCGGTCTTCGACCCGGTCTGGGAGGCCCTGACGGCGCGCGAGCAGGCCCGCGTGATCGGGCTGCTGGTCGAGCGGGTGGACTACGACGGGGCCGATGGCAAGGTCTCCATCACCTTTTATCCCACGGGCATCAAGGCGCTGGCGCAGCAGCTCGCCGACCAGCGCCGGGAGAAAACCGCATGACGACCCCGCTGACCTTAGAGTGCAAGGTCCACTTCCACCGCCGCGGGCGCGGCAGCCGGAAGGAACTGCGGCCGGGTGAGGAGCTGTTGCCCGCCGTGGAGCCGGGCCGGGTGCCCAGGATTGCCCGGCTCATGGCGCTGGCGATCCGCTTTGAGCGGTTGCTCCGCGACGGCATGGTCGCCAGCTACACTGAGCTGGCCGCGCTGGGCCATGTGACGCGCCCTCGCGTCAGCCAGATCATGAACCTGCTCCAGCTGGCGCCCGACATCCAGGAGGAGATCCTCTTCCTGCCGCGAACGGTTCGTGGGCGCGACCCGTTGCAGCTGCGCCAGCTGCAACCGATTGCCGCCGTTCTCGACTGGCGAGAGCAAAGGCAGCTGTGGCGCGAGCTTGTGCAGTAAACCAAGTCCGAGAAAGTCGTTACAACTCTTACGACCCGCGCAGGTGGGTCGTTTTCGTTGCCACTCTCTTGCTGCCCGCATGGAACGTGTACTATACTTGCGTACACTTTCACCTTGGGCGTGGAGCTCCTCCCAGCCTGCCCCCGCCGAGGTTTCCTCTTCCATCGTTCCATGCACCGAGGTGAACCCATGGCAACCTTTCGACTCCGACGCTTCTCCAACCCGGAGGTCCTTCGGGCCATCGCACCCAGGAGGCTCATCGCCTTCCTCCAGCCGCACCGCACGTTCTTCGAGGCGCGCGGCCTCGTCTTCCCGCGTGCCCCCAGCATTGGTCCAACCGACTACGAGGCGCTGGTCGATCTCTTCATGGACCCCGAAGCAGGCCTGCCCAAGGACCTACTCGACGCCCTCTTCCTCGTGGACGAGATGGCGACGCCGCACGGCATGGACGCCTTGCTCAACACCCCCGGCCTATCCCTGGAAGAGAGCGACGAGGACTCGCCGGCCGACATCGCCGTGCAGGCCTGGCTCCTCGACCGACACCTCCTCGAAAGCAAGCACGCCGAGCAGTTCCTCGTCCGGCCGCGCTCCTTCGAGTGCTACCAGACCGGCAGAGCCAAGGTTCCGCCCTTCACGTTGCCGGACACTACCGTCTGCGGCAACCTCGAACGCGACCTAGATGACTGGTTCGAGGAGAAGAAGCGCGGCCGCGGTACGCGCGTGTTCGTCTACCCTCGCGAGGACGGCGTCTGGTTCCTGGTCCGCCACGGCGAGCCGTTCAAGCGCGAGGAGAGCCTCAACGGGTCCGAGACGGCCAACAAAATCCATCAGCCAGTAGCCAGTAATCTGTTCCACCACGCTGCCAGGCGGAGTCGCCACGTTGGCGCAGCAGTCCAAAAGCGGAGCAAGCGGGACAACCAGCGAAATTGGCGTTCCTCGTCTGGAAAATGGAACTCGACGCGGCCACAGCGCTGGCGGTACTTGCACCACACGGTGACAGACCAACCGTCCAGGGCAAGTTGTCCCGCCTCGTTGCCCAATCCCCAGAACCCGCGCTGGTCCAACCACCGGCACCAAGCGTCGCACAAGCCGGCAAGACTGTGCAGGCGGACCACCGCCCGCGGAGCAGCCTGCGGCGTGGCAGGGGAAACTTCAGGAAGTAGTACACGCTCCATGACCGTGCCGTTCTCCATTTGCGTTGCTTCGACCCATACGTCTCCTCCGGCCCACGGCGAGTACCCTTTTATCGCCAGGGCGGCCGGGACTGGCGACTCGGCCAGTATGCGCAGCATGTCCTCCTCCAGCCGGTCGTCGAGCAACCACAGGCGCTGAATCAAGTCCCAGTTCGGGTCCTCTGGGGAAAGCACGCGCCAACCGTCACCAAGCGGTGACAAGCTGGCGGGCTGAATCAGCTCCGCGTCCTCTACGGAGTAGGGATACATTCGCTTCAGATGGTCGTGTTCCTCGGCGTATTGCTCAAGCAAACCAGTCAGTGGCAGCGGGGTCATCTTCGACATGGTCTGCTACCGTTTGATTGGTCCAGTAGACGAACCTTGTCACCGGTCACCGCCTTTGCGAAGATTGTATCCGACGCGCCTGGTCGGCGACTACCGGCCGACGGCGGGCTACTCGTTCCCGGCCTACCTAACCGTCCCGCTGGAGTCCCGCAGCCTGACGAGCGCAGTCTGCATGCTTGTCTCGACGAGCGACGATGCGCTCATCCTGCTGACGCCGACCAGGCACCGGCTGCGGCCGGACGCGCAGCAGATCCTGGAGCGGAAGAGGTGCTGTTTCCTCCCGCTGGAGGAAGCCCTGGCCGCGACAGGGCCGAGACAGTGGCAGGCCACGGAGGCGGCCGTTCAGGCGCTGCAGGGCTTCACCGGTCTGCACGTCCCTTCACCCGAGGCGAACGACGGGACGGCCTTCTTCCCCACGCCGGCAGGTGCGACCTGGGCCGACCTCAGCATCCGCTTCGTCGATGGCCACTCCGTGGCGGTCCGTGTCGGGGCCGCGGGCGGGACGTACCACTACGCGCAGATGGGCATGGCCGACGGCCGCAACGCCAGCCCGACCAAGCAGTGGGAGCTGCTCCAGGTTCTGGCCCGGAACCACGGCGTGCTGACCTGGAAGAGCCCGGACGCTAGCCGCAAGAACAAGAAGCGGCGGGAGCTGCTGGCCAGGGACCTGAAGGCGTTCTTCCGCATCGACGGCGAGCCGATCGTGGCGACCGACGACGGCAAGGGCTGGCGGACCACCTTCGCGCTCAGCGCGGACGACTGAGTTCGTAGCCGCGAGTGTAAGAGTAGTGGTAACTCGGCGGGGTATGGTTACGCGAGAGTCTGAGAGTTTTGGCGAGAGAGTTTCGGCGTGCGAGCGTAAACCCGGGGGTTGCACTCGCACCCCGAATGCTCTCGGTCGAACCAGAGAGCGGCTCCCTGCGTTTTCGCCAGAACGTTGGCGGATCTTTTAGGATGAAACGCACCCGTACCTAGGGCAGGGTTTTAGGCATAGCTCGCTCTCGCCGACACCTTGGCCATTACGTGCACAATACAACCAGGATATACCCAAAAAGTATAATCAGCAGACCAATTGCGATAGCGACATACCACTGAACCCCTCGCTCGCTCTTTTCGTTGGGTCTAAGTTGAATAGTTTCTGACCAGGGCCCGCGCTGCGGATGTTCAACCCATTCTGCTAAGATCAAGGTTGCCTGTTTCCGGACACTGTCGTCAATCCCCCTCAGGCGCAATGTTATAGTGTCACCTTCTGGAGTAGTTGCAATCGTCGCCTCTGCAATGACCAATTTCTCCCTGAGCCGCACTTCAAACCTGCCTTTTCGGTCAAGTGCTCGACTGATCCCTGCTATCTTGGCCACTGTTTGAAAAAAGGGATCATCTAAACGGCATTTCATCGTTCTGCCTGTGGTAGAGTCTATTGGCAACACATCAGCAATGGTACCATCATTTCGTCGACCTGAAACGTGCATTATGCCATCCTTAGTTTGTGTGATCTCTAATTCTCTTCCGTCCTGACTCATCGCCGACACGAGCCAAAGTTTAAGGAAATATTCAGCAGCACGGGTAGGCCATTCAGGATCAACCAAGCTGGATGCATCAAGTGGTCTCGGATCCGTGCTAAACATGTGAAAATCCCCCAGCCTTCCTCGGTTGAATTGTACTGAAACGCTACCTCACTGAATCCAGGGGCTTGTGCCTTCACATTCGCACATGTAGGTGTTATTGCTGCCAAGATTGATTCGATGTCATGGCGACTTTTTACTTCACATGGCAACATTGCTTTGTTCCAACCTCCAATGATGCTGGGCAAACTCCCCGGGCTACAGACTCTTGCAAAACCCCGAAGCTGCCCCGACATTCAATGAACCTGGTTGCCAAGATGGTGTTTCGAAGCAATCTCCAGCTCCCCGGGCAGGGCTCGAACCTGCAACCCGCTGATTAACAGTCAGCCGCTCTACCGATTGAGCTACCGGGGAGTGTAGATGCTAGCGTGCGAAAGATAAGTTGCCCCCTCTTGCGAGCGGTCGCTCTGGTTCCGGGGTCAGACTAGCGCTGACCGTTGCGCGTAGTGGTCCTGGGTCAGCCAATTCAGTGAGGCCAGCGTAATCAATATATGCGGGGCTGCAGCGAGCACGGCGCAGACCGACTCCTCGCCGATTTCCCTGGGATTGGTCATTGGGATTATATCGGCATGGTCGGTAGAAACAAGACCATCGTGTGGGTATGCAAGGAGCTGCCGCTACAGCGGCTTGCAGGCCGGGCGCTGCTGCGTTGTTGATTAAATCCCTGCTGCTCGCAATGCAGGGATAGAGTGTTACAGGCCGAACTTCGCCACCATCGGCGCCGTCATCGTTCCCATCACGCTGGCGACGCAGGGATAGCACGTTGCAGGCCGTACGCTGGTGCGTTGTGTACGGCAGGCAGGGGCGGAGGTGTAGTGGGAATCGCCCGTTGAGCAAGCTCGTAACCGATGAAACGGAGTTAGCTGTGCTGCACCCTTTGGACTGACCGCTTTTCTGGTGCCGGTGATATGGCTGCCCGACGTCGAGCAACCTCCCGATAATAATCACGGAGACGATGCAGGCACAGGTTCTTTTTAAGGGGTAAAAATGGCCCGCGACGACGTGCGGATGCGTGGATTTCGACAGCGAAGTGATGCACTGGCAGCGCAGGGCATGCTCTTAGCACCGGCCAAGCCGCTGGAGGCAGAACAGGTTTCGCTCTGGCAGGCGGTGGGACGGGTGCTTGCTCAGGACATCGTCGGCGATTTGGATGTGCCCTACTTTGACCGAGCGGCGATGGACGGCTACGCCGTGCGTGGTGAAGAGACGTTCGGTGCCTCGCCGTACAATCCGTTGACTTTTCGGTTAGTCGGGGAATCGTTGCCCGGAAAGCCATTTCCCCGGGTGCTGCAAAGCGGTGAAGCGGTACGGATCATGACCGGGGCACCATTACCAGCGGGAGCGGACACGGTGGTGCGTGCGGAACTGGCGAGCGAACACGGCGTGACGGTGAGCATCTACGAAGCGGTGCCGCCAGGCAAATGTGTCAGCCGACGCGGCGAGGATGTGCGGGCAGGCAGTGTCGTGTTGTCTGCAGGCAGGCGATTGCGACCGCAGGATGTCGGTGTGCTGGCAGCGCTGGGTCGCGAAAGTGTGCCAGTGATTCGATCACCCCGCGTTGCCATAGTGGTAACCGGCGATGAGTTGCTGCCGCTGGGCAGTTGCCCACAGAATTACCGCATAGTGGACAGCAATTCGGTGATGCTGGACGCCTTGGTGCGCCGCGATGGGGGTTGCCCACTGCTTGGGCCGATAGTTCCGGACCAGCGTGAACAGATCCGTGAACGATTGCTGGAGGCTTGTGCCCAAGCCGACGTAGTTCTGATTTCCGGAGGCAGTTCGGTGGGGCAAGAGGATCATGCGCCGATGCTGGTGTCGGAACTCGGCGAGCTAGTAGTGCACGGAGTGGCGATGCGTCCGTCGTCGCCGGCGGGGTTTGGCTGGGTGCAAGGCCGACCGGTAGTGCTCTTGCCGGGCAATCCGGTGTCGTGTCTGGCAGCTTATGATTTTTTCGCCGCGCCGCTCATTCGCCGACTGGCCGGACGCAGCACCGCCTGGCCCTATCGTCGCCTGGATTTACCGTTGGCCGAGAAGATCGCGTCGGAACTGGGCCGTCTCGATTACGTGCGTGTGCGCATACGCGAGGGGCGAGTCGAGCCGATCGCCACCAGCGGCGCCTCGATTCTCACCACGACGACGCAGGCGGATGGTTTTGTTCTTGTCCCGCCGGATTGCGAAGGGTATCCCGCCGGCGCCAGCGTCTGCGTGTATCTTTATGACGAAGAACATCCCCTGCTGACGGGGTAATCGCCAGCGTCCTGCCGATGCAGAGTACTGCACAATCGGCAACGATAACGCTTGGGACTGACCGAACAGCCAGCTACACAAGTAAACCGGCGGTGCCATCAACCCACTGTGGGGCGCGCGCAAGCTATGGCGGACTGGCAAGAACAATTCCTGCAGGTGGTAGATCGCGATGAGGCGCAGCGACGCTTTCGCTCGGCGCTGGACCTGCAGCCGCGGGGCGAAGAATGGATAGCCCTGGACGAAGCCCTGGGGCGAATCCTGAGCCAGGACATTACCGCACCGATTGATGTGCCGGGTTTCGACAGAGCCAACGTGGACGGTTTCGCAGTTCGGGCCGCTGACACTTTCGGAGCCGAAGAGACCAACCCGGTGCGTTTACGCTGGACCGGGGAAGTGATCCTGCCGGGCCGGCTACCGCAACGGCCACTGGCGCCCGGCAGCGCCAGTGTCATTGCTACTGGAGCCATGCTGCCGCGCGGCGCCGACGCTGTGGTCATGGTCGAGTTCACGAACTGGCAATCCCCTGGGGAACCGGCAAAACCTGGCCAGCTCGACATCGGCACAGTGCTGGTGCGCCGAGCGGTAGCACCAGGCAGCAATGTAACCATGGCCGGTACCGACATCGGCCAGGGCGAGATAGTGCTCCGCCGGGGCGAACTGCTGACCGCTCGCGAAACTGCCGTCCTGGCCGCACTTGGCATCGCCCGCGTTCCCGTGTTCCGCAAACCCCGTGTGGCCATTCTTTCGACCGGCGACGAACTGGTCGCGCCTGGTCAGCCGCTGGCACCAGGGCAAATCTACGACAGCAATGCTACCATGCTCGCCGACGCCGTCCGTGAAAACGGCGGCGAGCCGACGCTTCTCGGTATCGTCGCTGATGATCCGGGAGCACTGCGTTCGGCATTGCAACGAGCTCTCGAGTGGGACATGGTGCTGCTGTCAGGCGGAACCTCGAAAGGGGCTGGCGATCTGTGTTACCGAGTGGTGGCAGAACTGGGGCCGCCCGGAATACTCGTGCATGGCGTATCGCTCAAACCTGGCAAACCGCTTTGCCTGGCGGTCGTTGGCCGTACTCCCATCGTCATCCTGCCGGGTTTTCCGACCTCGGCATTGTTCACATTTCACGAATTCGTGGCACCGGTGTTGCGCCTGTGGTCTGGCTTGCCCGAACAGCAGCGAGCGACACTAGTGGCCCGACTGCCGTTTCGAATTCAGTCCGAGCGGGGTCGCACCGAATACGTGCTGGTCAACCTGGTGGAATGGGTTCCGCCTCCAGGCTCGGACGACGAGACACCCTCGGTGACAGGGTCGGGAACCTTCGGCTCGCCGCGCGACCTTTCAGCTTCCCCGCCGCTACAGCAACGCGACCAAGCGACACCAGTCGCTTCGGTTCGTGAGACCGATACCAGACCACAGTCTCTGGTGAGCACGCAACTGTCGGCGGGAGCATCTATCGCAACCGTGTCGCCCAGGTCTGCGTCCGATCGGTTAGAAAAAGAATCGAGCACGGCGTCGGCGGTGCGTTATGCCGCTTATCCGCTGGGCAAAGGTTCTGGCTCGGTGACGGCGTTCAGTCGCGCCGATGGCTTCCTCAGCATCCCCAAAGAGTGCGAGATGCTCGAAGAAGGCGAAATCGTGACCGTGCATTTACTGGGTCGGGAGTTGCGTCCAGCTGACCTGGTGGTCATCGGCAGCCATTGCGTAGGCCTGGATTACCTGCTGAGCCGGCTGCATGACCAGGGCTGGCGAACGAAGATGCTGGCGGTAGGCAGTCTCGCTGGTTTGACAGCAGCCCGGCGCGGCGAATGCGACCTGGCCGGAATTCACCTCTTCGATCCGATCACCCGAGAATACAACCGCCCCTTCGTAACGGAAGAACTAGTGTGGCTATCGGGCTACGGCCGGTTGCAGGGGATCGCTTATCGTCGCGGCGATGCTCGGTTCGAAGGCAAAAGCGTGGCCGAAGCGGTGCGAGCGGCTCTGGCTGACCCGGACTGCATCCTGATCAACCGCAATCGTGGCAGCGGCACACGCATCCTGATTGATCAGTTACTGCAAGGGGCCCGTCCGCCCGGTTATGCTACCGAAGCCCGTTCACACCATGCTGTCGCTGCCGCTATCGCTCAGGGGCGTGCCGATTGGGGCATTTGCATCAGCAATGTAGCTCGCGACCATGGCCTGGGATTCATCCCGCTGCAACAGGAATGGTTCGATTTTGTCGTGCCACGACAGCGCTGGCATCGTCCGGCCGTGGTTGCATTCCGCCAGCTCTTGTCCGAACCCAATATTCGCCGGGCGTTGGAGAACATGGGCTTCACGTTCGACCGGCCAGAGCGGTTGAAGTAGCCGTTCCGGATGTGCCGACTCGGCGCCGTTATCCTTGGCTAAGCCAATTCGGTGCGGAAATCAGCCGCCGTGGATGCTGGCGAGGTCGCGGAGCAAAGCCGCCAGGCTCGGCTCGACCCAATCGAGCACCGATCGCGGCCAGACGCCCAGCAGGATCGCCAGCACGACGATCGGCAACGCGCAGAGGAACTCGCGGAAGGTGATCTCCGGCAAATCCAAGCTGGGTGGACGATGGCCCAGATAAACTCGTTGCAGCGTCCACAGGATGTAGCCGGCGGTGATGACCACAGTGGCGGCGGCGAGGATCGCGAAGACCTTGCCCGCCCATTCGCTGCCTGGCGGTGTGAAATTCCAGGTCCCCAGCACGGTGAAGAATTCGCCGGGAAAACCGCACAAGCCTGGCAGGCCCATAGCCGCGAAAAAGATGATGAAGCTCAGTCCTGCATACAAGGGCATGGCGTTGGCCAGGCCGCCCATCCGATCCAGGTCGCGGTGATGCAAGCGATCGTATATCACGCCTACCATGAAGAACATCCCCGGCGAACTGAGCCCGTGGGCTAGCATCTGGAACATGGCGCCGTTCATTCCCCAGTTCCAGAACTGCGAGCGCTCCAGTGAAGTCCAGATCGCAATGCCGAGTAGGACATAACCCATGTGGCTGATGGAACTGTAGGCGACGAGCTTCTTGAAATCGGTCTGGGCCATGGCCGCGAATGCCCCATACACAATGCTGATCACACCGAATAATGCCACCCACCAGGCCAACGCATACGCCGCCCACGGGCAAATCGGATACGCGATTCGCAGCAGACCGTAGCCGCCCATCTTCAACAGGATGCCAGCCAGGATCATGCTAATCGGCGTGGGCGCTTCTACGTGGGCATCGGGTAACCAGGTGTGGAACGGCACCATCGGCAGTTTGATGGCGAATCCTATAAACAGCAGCACGAACATAATCATCTGGAAAGTCGGCGAGAAAATCTGGAAACGTTCCTTCTGAGCGGCCACTTGATTACGCTGTTGCCGGGCCTGTTCGATTTGCTGCGTGTCGCGGCTGGCCAGGGCTTGCTCGTACTGCTCCTCCGCGCGTTGCCATTCCGCTTCGAGGCGTGCGGATTCCCGACCCACTTTGTGCAAGAGCAAAATGTCGAAGGTGTTCAGCGTGGTCTCGCCGCGTGCTCGACGTTGGTTCAAGGCTTCGCTCAGAGCCTGAGCCTCCCGCTGCAACGCCACACGCTCACTCCCGGTTGCCTTTCCCGCGCGCTCTTGCAACCAGGCCGCCAGTGGACGCAGGTCAGCAAAGTAAAACGCGATCATCGCAATCAGAATCAGCACACTGCCCAGTAGCGTGTAAAGGAAAAACTTGATGGCGGCATACTCGCGACGTGGCCCACCCCATAACCCGATCAGGAAATACATCGGCAGCAGCATCACTTCCCAGAACACGTAAAACAGGAAGAAATCCAGCGCCAGAAACGTCCCCATCATGCCTGTTTCCAGGATCAGGAACAGAATCAAGTACCCGCGAACGGCGTTTTCGATGTTCCAGCTGGCCCCGATAGCCAACACACAAATCAGCGCCGTCAACACCACCAGCGAGACACTGATACCATCGGCACCAAGGAAGTAATCAATGTTGAATCGGCTAATCCAGGGTCGGCGAGCCACGAGATCGGTGTCGTTGTGGCCGCGACCTGGTTCCCCGATCCGCGCCTGGTCAGCCCTCGCCGCCAGCGTGTGCCCTTCCTGACCGGTATGTCGGTAACTGTCCAGCAACTGATACCAATCCACCAGCAGGAAGATGCTCAGCAGCAACGTGATGACCGTCCCCGCCAGAGCGGTGATCCGCATCCAGTTTTCTTGCCCCCGCGGAATAAAGAGCAAGAGCAGGGCGAAGAGCGAAGGGACGAAGATAATCCCGCTCATCAGCCAGAGGTCGTATTCCAGGTACTGCATGGTCTTCGTTCCCTTTAGGTGTTTTCCGGTTAGCACGCGGCCGAAGGCCCGGGCCTAAGCCCGCCGAGGCTCTGACGGATAGCTGCGGACAGATCAGCCATGGTCAGCCGATCAGAGCCAAGATGTAGGAGACCACAGCGAAGATGCCGATGGCCGCCAGCGCCAGAAACAGCACGTAATTGCGGAGTAATCCCGTCTGGACATTCCGCAGCCAGGCGCCAACGGCGTAGATGATGTCGGCAGTGAGATTCACCAGCCCGTCAATGATGCCGAGATCGAATCGGCCATCCCATTGCGAGATTTTGACGGTAGCCCGGGCACTGCCGTCCACCAGTCCGTCAATAACCTGCAAATCGAACCAGCGACACACCCGTGCCAGCACCAGTGCCGGTTGAACAGCCACCCAGCGATACAGCTCATCGAAATGCCACTTTTCCCACAGGAAAGCGTACACCCGCGCGAACTGTTCGCGGGTCGCTTCCGGGTCAAGGTAGCCCCAGTAATAGACGGTGGTGGCCAGCAGGAAACCAATCCCCGCTGACAATAGTGCCAGCAGTCCGGCCAGTGTGCCGGGTTCGGGCAGGTGAATATTCGGAAAAGCTTCCGGTTGCTCCACGTATTTGCGCACGGTCGCCAGGAAGGTATCCTGGAGTTTGTTGTCAGGATCGGGATGGAGGTAAATGGGCATTTCGTGGTCGAGGTAGTGCTCCAGAGCACTGGCGTGCGGATCCCAGGGGGGCAATCCCCAGGCCACGGTCACGCTGAAAAACGCCAGCACCACCAGCGGCAGGGTCATCACCCAGGGCGACTCGTGGGCGTGTTCATGAACGTGAGCGTCCCGCGGTTCCCCCGTGAACGTCAGATACCACAGCCGGAACATGTAGAACGCGGTCATGGCTACAGTAACCAGCGGCAGGAGAAACAGCAGCAGGTGTTGCGGATAGTGCACGACAAACGCCAGGGCACTAACCATGATCGCATCCTTGCTGTACCAGCCGCTAAACAGCGGTGCCCCTGCGATCGCCAGCACGCCGATCAGCATCGTCCAGGCAGTAATTTTCATCTTCTCATACAATCCGCCCATCTTCATCATGTCCTGTTCGTGATGGCAGCCGTGAATGACGCTGCCCGAACCCAGAAACAGCAACGCTTTGAAAAACGCATGCGTCAGCAGGTGGAACAGTCCGGCAATCCAGCCGCCCACGCCTAACGCGAGCATCATGAAGCCGAGCTGGCTGACCGTGGAATACGCCAGCACCTTCTTGATGTCGGTTTGCACCAAGGCGACGGTGGCCGCGATGAACAACGTTGCCGCACCTACGTAGGCAATGATCAGCAGCACTTCCGGGGCAAAAATAGGAAACGTTCGTCCGACGAGATAGACACCTGCCGCCACCATCGTCGCCGCGTGAATCAGGGCACTGACCGGCGTGGGACCTTCCATCGCATCCGGCAACCAAACATGCAACGGGAACTGCGCCGATTTCCCCACGCAGCCCAGGAAGATGCCGATGCCCGCCGCGACCAACGCCCAGTACGGCATCACGGCCACACCATCCTTGGTCGGCGACGCACTGGCAACGATCCCCTCAGGATGGGTCAGGTGTTCGCCGTGGAGATGGCCTGTGAACACCAGCACGGCTTCACCTTGCGGATGCAGACGGTAAAACGTTTCACCCGAACCATCAGCCGCAGAGGGCACCGCCTGTACGCGCGCGAAGTTGCCGAACCAGGCATCGAGTTGGCCCGGCAAAGGTTCGCCGTGAGAGTCCTTATCGGGCATGCGAAGTCGGCTGAACAGCCCCGGTTCGACCTCCCACTCGATCTTGCCGGTCTCGATCTTTTTCTCCCACAGCGTGTCGTGAAATGTCAGCGTCCCCGTGTAGGTCCACAGAATAGCCAGGCCGATGATGAACCCGGCATCCCCAATGCGGTTGGTGATAAACGCCTTGTTTGCCGCGTTCGATGCACTGCGCCGTTCGTAGTAGTAGCCGATCAGCAAATACGAACAAATGCCGACCAGCTCCCAACTGATGAACACCTGGAAGAGGTTGTCGGCGAGCACCAGGTTCAGCATCGAAAAGCAAAACAGCGACATGTATGTGAAAAACCGCGGGTAACGCCCCTGCCGGATTACGTGAGCCTGATGGTCTTCGACCTGTTCCTGCAGTTCTTCGGCCATGTAACCGGTGGAGAAAATGTGGATGAGCGTGGCCACCAACGTGATCATGACGAACATGGCGACGGTCAAACCGTCCACGTAGAACCCGAGGCGAAATGCCGACGCTTGGCCAAGTTCGCCAGTGCTGGTTTTCGCCCAGACAACGCCACCTTGCCAGGGTGGTTCAGCGGGATCACGCTTCGAGGACCTGTCGTGCGTATGCGAATGGCCGTGGTTCGCCTGGGCATCGTGGCTATGCTCGTGGGCTTGGCCATGTGCGTGGGAATGCCCAGCAGTGGTGGCGTGGTGATGTTCATCGCCGAATAAGCCACTGTGCGGCAGATACAGCGCTGCAGCAATCACACTGAGCACAAACGCCCCGCCGATGGCTGAGGTCGCGACCCAGCCCGCCGCACGACTCCAGTACCGACCACCAATCAGCAGCAGCACAAAGGAGACCAGCGGCAGAAGCGTGGCAGCTACCAGAAGCCAGCCTGGATTTTCCAGCATGGCGGTCTATCCCTTCAGTTCTTCCGCACTATCCACATCTACAGTGAGATAGTTGTTGTAAAAGTTCAAGACAATGGCCAGGGCGATGGCCGCTTCGGCAGCCGCCAGCACGATCGTAAACAGCGCGAAAATTTGCCCCTCGATGCGGAAGGCATCGTGGAAGCGTGCGAAAGCGGCGAAGTTAACCGTGGCACCATTGAGCACCAGTTCCACGCCCATGAGCACACCAATAGCGTTCCGTTTGATAGCCATGCACACCACGCCGCAGACAAACAGCACGGCCCCGATGAGCAGATACTGCGTCAATCCGATACCGGTCATAGCGTCCACCTGGTTAGTAAGCGATTGTGTTCCTTGTCCCTTTAGGAAGCCACGGTTGGGCTTGGATGTTGCAAAGCCGAGCTACTCGGCAGTAAGTCATCCTGTTCCTCTCCTTGTGGGAAGGGCCGGGTGAAGGTGTATCGTACTTATCGCTGCCGTCAGCGTGCGGGCGAGATTTCTGCTGTCGCTGGTCGTCTTCGTCGCGGTCGTGCCAGATACGCCGCACCAACCAGCACCACCAGCAAGTGCACCGAGACAATCTCGAATGGCAGCAGATAAGCCGAGGCACTGCGCTTCGCTGCTACGGATTTTGCAGATGGTGAAGCCGAGCCAGCGGGGACTTTCGCCGGCACATTTGCCAACGGCGCCTCTGGCTGCACCGAGGTATCACCAAGCAATGCGCGGCCCAGTTGTTCTGTGTGGTAAAGTCGCTTGGGGTCATCGGGCAAAGCCGTCTCGCGCAGTTTCGACCAGTCGGCAAAGAGCCAGCTCGCCGCTATCAAGCCGTAAAGAACCACGCCCACGATGATCGCAATTGCCCATTCGCCGGCCCCGGCCCGCAGTTGGATAAACGGCCCGGTCGCGGTCAACATCACGCCGAAAATCACCAACACCAATGTACCGCCCACGTACACAAACAGTTGCGTCGCCCCCAGAAAGTCGAGGCCGAGTAGAAAAAACAGCCCCGCCGTTCCTGCCAGCGTGAACAACAACCAGATGGCACATCGCACAATATGCTGCGTGACCACCACCATGATGGCGCACAGAGCCGTGCTTAGCCCGACTATCCAGAAAAGTATCTCGCTGATGCTCATGCTGACGTTTCTCCGCAGTGCGGCTCCGTTCCCGGCGACTGGTTATTTCGGGGCAGCAGGATATGCTGGCGGATTGCGGAAGGGAAGTTTTACCCAGCCAGGAAAGACGCTGTACCAGGCCAACGGCAACAGGCTCGCTCCCAGCAACAGAAAGCACGCGATGGGCAGCAGATATTTCAAACAGGTGGTCATCACCTGGTCAATCCGCAACCGGGGCAGTGTCCAGCGCACCCACATCATCACGAAAACCAGAATCCAGCATTTGGCGATAAACACCACCACGCTGAGGAGCACGTACACCAGCCACACATTGTCGTACAGCCAATCGCTGACGGCTGCCGGTATTAATCCCGTGTGCCAGCCGCCCAAAAACAGTGTAGTGGCGATGCCACTGACTGCGAACATCGAACCATACTCCGCCATGAAGAAAAACGACCAGCGCAGACCGCTGTATTCGGTATGAAACCCGGCCACCAGTTCACTCTCGGCTTCGGCCAGGTCGAACGGGGCTCGTTTACAGCTGGCCGTCGCGCACGTGAAATACGTCCAGAACGCCACGAACGTGAATGGATCGTGGAACACATACCAGTTCCAGAACAGCCCGGCCTGCTGCTGGGAGATAACGTTGAGGTTGAGCGTGCCGGCTACCAACACGGGAATGAGCACGCAGATGGCCATCGGCACTTCGTAGCTGACCACCTGCGCCGCTTCCCGCATGCCGCCGAACAACGCCCACTTGCTGCCCGAGCCGTAGCCTGCCAGGATCACGCCGAACACTTCCGTCGCCATTACCGCCAGCATGAAAAACAGGGCGATATTCATCTGCAAGGCTACGACGTCACGGCTGAACGGCAACGCCAGGTACGCCAGAAACGAACCAGTGAAGGCCAGGTAAGGCCCCAGCCGGAACAAGAACTGGTCCGCGTTCGCCGGGATGATGTCTTCTTTCGCCAGTAGCTTGATGCCATCGGCGATGGTTTGCAGCCAGCCGAACTTGCCACCAGCTCGTGTCGGCCCCAGGCGATCTTGAATCCGTCCTGCTACCTTGCGTTCCAGCCAGATAAAAAATATCGCCGACAGGGCCACGAAGGTGACCAGCACAATCGCCGCTATCGTCAGAATTAGCAATTCCTGGGCCACGGTTTGCCTGCCCGTCTCGCTCCGTGCCTGTGTTTATTCCGTTTTTCGCGCCGTGTTAGTGTCGAAGCGCGAAGATGCCTAAATGTGCCCCGTCTCGCAAGCAGCAAGCTCCGAAGGGGCAAGTTTTTCACTAACGTTCCGCCGAGATTGGCCGTTACTGTATAAGGCTGACCGCCCTCTGGCCAGAACCGCACGCGAAGCTGCCACGCGAAACCTGGCCGCCGATTCGCGCGTCTAAAATAGCGGCGATACGCTTCGCGGACTCCACACCCAATCGCTGCCCTTTCGAGACAAAGCAGCCGACGCCCAGACGCTCTTCCCGAACCAACACACATGGCGGAGATGAAGATGGCGCATCGAACTCCCTGGCAAGTGTGGCCGACCGTCTGCCTGGCGTTGTCGCTCCTGCTTATCGGCTGCGACCACTCACGCATGCAGGGCAACCGTGAGCAACCGCGCGCCAGCAGCGAACACCTTCAAGTTTCACCGGCCAACAGGCCGGCTAGCCACCCCGACGCGTTGCCTTCGCGCGAAATCCACAAGCCCGAACGCCCTTCCGCCGAAAAACCCAAACGCGGCGAAAAAGCCCACGAGCCCAGCAAAAAGCCGACACCGACTGATTCCCCGCCTGCTGTAAGCTGGCTCACCGACTACTCCAATGCTCGGCAACTCGCCCGCCAGACCGGCAAACCGATCTTCGTCGTCTTCCGGTGAGAGCGGTGAGCGGACTGCTCCGCTTTTGACGAACAGGTCGTTCGTCCTGCTGACCCCGAACTGATTCAGCTGATGCAGCAATTCATTGGCGTCCGCGTCCTGCAGATGAACGGCGTGGATATCGGCCTGTTCCAGTTCGATTTCGACCTGACCTGGGCCGCCTTTTTCTTGAACGCCAACGACCATATCTACAGTCGTTACGGTGGCCGCGACGCCGAAGATGCAGAAGGCCGTATGTCCCTGGCCGGATTGAAGTACACCATGCGGTTGGTGCTTGATGCCCATCGCCTGGGCGAAACCGATCCGCCGGGACATCACCGCGTAGTGCTGCCCGTCGAAAATGCTTTTCCTGTTAAGGGCAAAGGCTGCCTGCACTGCCATCAGGTCTACGAGGGCCTACGCAAGGAAGCTCGCCGCCAGGGAATGTTTCGCCCGGAGATGCTCTGGGTCTATCCGTTGCCGGAAAACATCGGCCTGGTGCTGAACGTGGACGCCGGCAATCGCGTGCAGCGCGTCCTGCCAGGAAGCCCCGCCGAACGCGCTGGCTTGCAAGCCGGCGACGTGCTCACCACCATCGGCACCACTCCGATTCGCTCCCAGGCCGACTGTATGTTTGCGCTCCACTTAGCTCCCCAGCGAGGCGACCTGACGATACACTATCAACGACATCATCAGGCACAGCAGGTAACTATTAGTTTGCAATACGGATGGAAAAAGTCCAACTTGTTGTGGCGCCCCTCGATGCGCAGGGAAAAAGTCCAATAACAACGGCTTGCCGAAGTACAGACCATATACGCATCCTGCCCACTCCACCAGACCCGACCCCTTTTTGCCCCGCTCCGACTTGCCGAGACTTTGCCAGCAACAGCTTCTTGACTTTTTCGGCCCTCCCGTAAGCAGAGTTGGCACATCTTCGCCCAGCATGGCATCCTGTCTTCACCCGACGCAAGAACTCGCATGCCCAGCACTTACGAAAATTTCCCTCGTCAGCAAAATTTTCCTCTTGACATGGCGGCGAGTTTTTGATAAAGGTAAGCCTGGCTGCCTAACTCGGCATCACGTCCACGTTCACACAGGAGGCACAACCATGAGCACGTTGTACTTCCGCCAAGGTGTGTGCAACAGGC